>Ga0131853_10019609_pt1 | contig 12302 bp, 7 predicted proteins | sample TergutLab28metaG_FD_92764 | JGI IMG/M metagenome (GOLD analysis project Ga0131853, IMG submission 92764) | Labiotermes labralis P1 segment gut microbial communities from Petit-Saut dam, French Guiana - Lab288 P1 (version 2) (version 2) | ecosystem: Host-associated > Arthropoda: Insects >...
ACTAGTATGTGATGTGTAGACGGTGTGGTATGCTGGTTGGAACTAGCTGTATGTGATGTGTAGACGGTGTGTTATACTGGTTGGAACTAGTATGTGATGTGTAGACGGTATGGTATACTGGTTGGAACTAGTATGTGATGTGTAGATGGTGTGGTATACTGGTTGGAACTAGTATGTGATGTGCAGACCGTGTGGTATACTGGTTGGAACAAGTTGTAGGTGATATGCAGACGGTGTGATATACTGGTTGGAACTAGTTTTATGTGATGTGTAGACGGTGTGATATACTGGTTGGAACTAGCTGTAGGTGATGTGTAGAAGGTGTGATATACTGGTTGGAACTAGCTGTAGATGATGTGTAGACGGTGTGATATACTGGTTGGAACTAGTTGTAGGTGATGTGTAGAAGGTGTGATATACTAGTTGGAACTAGCTGTAGGTGATGTGTAGACGGTGTGATGTGCTGGTTGGAACTAGTTTTATGTGATGTGTAGACGGTGTGATATGCTGGTTGGAACTAGCTGTAGGTGATGTGTAGACGATGTGGTATGCAGGTTGGAACTAGCTGTAGATGATGTGTAGACGGTGTGGTATGCTGGTTGGAACTAGCTGTAGGTGATGTGTAGACGGTGTGGTATGCTGGTTGGAACTAGCTGTAGGTGAAGTGTAGACGGTGTGGTATGCTGGTTGGAACTAGCTGTAGGTGATGTGTAGACGGTGTGGTATACTGGTTGGAACTAATTGTATGTGATGTGTAGACGGTGTGGTATACTGGTTGGTACTAGTTGTATGTGATGTGCAGACCGTGTGGTATACTGGTTGGAACTAGTTGTATGTGATGTGCAGACGGTGTGATATATTGGTTAAAACTAGTTGTAAACGATGTATAGACGGTGTGGTATACCACTCTGCACAGACAAGACAATTGTAACTTCCAATATTTTAATCATTACCAATTTTTAAACTTTATGTATATTACTTATATAATTTTAATTTAAATTAAAATAATTGTTAATTACTATGGAGTGAGGACGACACGGCTAACCACATTGCAATCTTTGTGTTCCTTTAATAATAACAGCCTGAAGATGGCCGCAGTAGCGGCCGAAATATGTTTGTGAGAACATATCATAAACATTGCAGTGTATTTTGTTGGTTATTTATACATTATGGATCTGATTATGTACGGAAGATGAAATATTTTAAAGAATTTTGTACATTTTATCTCATATTTAGATGTCGGATATTTCTCCTCCTTTCACGAAGAAAGGAAAGCAAGACTTTTGATGAATAGCCTCGTACCTAGGATTGAAGGTGCATTGTTCCTGGCAACCTCCTTGTTCCAGTAGCAGCGTGACAGTGGTCAGAGGGTACTGACCTTAAGGAAAGCACACAGCGATCTTGGCACACTGAAGGCTTTCGGTCTCGAAGTATTGCCTTGAGCACATTTTACACTGTGTTGAATGATTATAATAATTACAATCGGCATTGCTTATTGCCATTTGATTTTTATTGTAGATATTTGCGGTACCAACTGGCTTCGATCACAAGAGATGCAGTTTAAATTGATCTTCATCGAAATTAAAAGCAGCGGTCAGTATCGATTTCGAATCACGATAATTGTAGGAAAAGCCGAAACCACAATAAAATACCTGGAATACATTAACGAAATACGTGGTGCAGGAAAAGGGCAGAGTGCTGGAAAGTAGCAGAAGTGTTCAATATACAGGATGTCCCAGGAGTTAAGGTCAGTATGTCGGGATTTAATTCCAGAGGTGATTCTGAATCAAAAAGTCATATACGCATGGGTACAATTGGCAATGGTTCAGGAGTTATGAACTTTTGAATTACAGTAAATAAATCAGAAAGGAAAGAGAAGCACTGTGCATTTATTGAGCTATGCTGTTAACTGTGCAGTTACAGATTGGCCATTCAACACTCAAGCAAATTGTTCACAGTGTCCTCCGTCTACTTGGATGCATGTTCTGATTCGTGTGACCACAGAACTTGTACTACGAAGCACTGCAGCGTTGTTGATGCCTCTTGCAGCGCTGAGAATTCGCTGGATTAGTAATTCTCTCGCGTTCACCTTGTGTGCATACACCATAGCTTTCATGTAACCCCACACATGGTAATATAGTGGGTTCAGGTCCGGTGACCGTGGTGGCCAGTTCTGTGCACCGCCACGACCAATCCATCGATATGGGAATTTATAGCTCAGTTACTGCCTTACGACCTGACTGAAATGAGACGGCGTTCCGTCATTCTGGTATTACATCTGTCGTCGTGTTTGTAGAGGAACATTCTCTAAGAGTGCTGGCAGTTCATCTTGCAAACGTTGGCGTAAATATCATCTGTCAGACGTTGCGGGAAAATGTACGGACCAGTCAGTTGGTCACCAATGACACCACGCCACACGTTTACCGAAAAGCGATGTCGGTAGTTGCTTTCGACAGTTCCATGAGGATTATTACGATCCCATAAATGGGAGTTTCTTGTAAGGCAGTATCTGAATCATAAATTCCCAAATCGATGTATTGGTCGTGGCGGTGCACAGAATTGGCCACCACGGTCACCGGATCTGAAGTCCGAGGGAAAAACAAAACACAATAAAAAAATACGTAAATATTCCAGCTGTTAGCGTGGAACAGAACGAGGATCTCGTAAATTATACAAGATAAAAATGTGCTAAATTGAAGCCAATTTCTGAAGCAGACTTTGAATTATTGAGAAAGAACATTTCTGTCGAATTAATTTAAATTCGCCGAATACGGCTGCCCTGATGATAAACGCAACACCACTAACCCGAATCTTTGTATTTGTGGCAAAGTAACATAAAACAAAAGGCAACAAAATAGTTTCTGGTTTTAGTCAAAAACAAAAACATAAAATAAAATATACTTCTGTGTTTGACTGAAACCAGAAACAATTTTTTTGTCTTTTAGTTAAAAAACACAACGGTATGTCCTCTACAAAAAAAGAAGTAACGTGAAATACTGGTTTTCTTTATACATGCATGAAGAATCAAAAACAAAAGAGCAGTGTAATTCAAATTGTGAACACTTTAATACCTCCGACATTTTGGGACGTTACGCAGCGTAAATTGGCCCAGCAGCCCCTTGAGTTTTGAATATAAGACCGACAGGTTGTCCCGAAACTTCGGCAAATTAACTACTAGTCAACGCTGCAAAACATCCAAGAAGAGCGAAGACCTCATTTACATCGCGGCGCCAGCCTGAAATCAGAATGACACAGAAATAAACAAGACAGGCAATGTAGGTATTGGCGTAATTTTGATGCGCGTTCGCGTAACCATTGTTGCTGTGGAAAAGCAATGATTATCACACATTCCGAGTGTATATCTGCAGCCTTCTTTATCCTGCGAGCAAAGCACATGCGCCGTATTATTTTGTCATCTGTGGCCTGTTCGGCTGTACAGACTTTTTACACATTATCTCATAAACGACATGATTGTCGGAAAAAAGTTATTGAATTTAAAACGTATTTTGATTTTCTGTAAGAAGTTGGACCAAAGCATTTCTCATTCTAAGAAGAAATGAACGAGAAGTTATTATAGAAGTGCCTAGATCTTCATGTAACGTACCTGTTGTTATTGTGAGGTTATAATCAAACTTGAATTTTCTCAACATATTTTCGAAAAATCCTCAAATATCAAATATCATGAAAATCCGTCCAGTATGAGCCGAGCGGACGGAACCACAGGCTGATAGTCGCTTTTTGCAGTTTTATGAAGGCGCTTAAAAAAGTGGTCCCATAGGAAACAGAATTTAAAAAAAAACAGATATTTATAAGTCATATCTACTTGCCTCATTACATATCTGTGGAACCTTCTCAAAATAATAGTTTTTTTTTGTATATACTACCTGCTGCTAAATATATACGTAAGCGAAGGCAGGATCTACACTTGTCAGTACCATATAGGCAGTACAGTTGGTTGCTGGCAATGATCCTGCAGACTGCAAAATGGTAAAACTTAGCCGTAAGAGAGAGCGGTAGTGCAAGTGCCCTAGACGCCACGTTCAGGAGGTAAGCGAGGCCGACCAGAGACTCATGCCTACTGCTGAATTGCGTAGCGCAGAACAATCCTATGTGTCGTCACGTGACCAAAAATTTTATGTATTACACAAAGTTTGGTCCTTCAAAAAATTTTATTTGAGGGTGCGTTGTGTCTCCTGTGTTTTCGTTTCCAAGTAGAGAGGATTAAATCCATTGGGCAGGGTTCGTCATGAGAAGCTGGTAGTTCATTTAATTTGTTTAAGATTTTCTACCCCTTTCATGAAACCCCATTATCGTGTTCACAAACAACCGTCACTGGTTCTTATTATCAGCAGATGAGTGTTGTCTACATGCATTGCATGACGTCTTTTAAGAACCATTTCGTTATTTTGTAATTAAAAAAGTAATAAAATTTTGTAACAAACAAAATTTGTAATAAGGAACCATTTCGTTTTTAGAATTCAAACTGATTTCCCCGAATGCTATAATATTATGATTAACAAGCTTTGCATAAAAAAGGTATCCAAATGAACATGAAAGGAGATGTCATGTTCGCCTGACCACCTGCGCAGTCGCACATTGTAGGCATATAGGGCAACCGACTTGAAAATCAGATATGTATTCCAACTTGTACGACTGATATTAATTACAGGGGTGCTGATAAGTCCTTAGCCCGTCCAGGAAGGAAAAAAGCTAATGTTTCTGTCAGAATGGCGTAAATTTCCTTCGGCACTGAGCCATGCCTTGCAGGGGGGGAGGAGAACTTGATGACAGCACGCGCGTCCCTGACGTGCTTCCTAGTTTGTTTCCTTTCTGGTCGGGCTAAGGACTTATCAGCACCCGGTATTTATATGAAACATCCTCGTTGGTATAACAATCGTAATATATATATATATATCAAAGTTTAAAGTCACACAAAACACACACTTTTTAAATTATTTACTACTTGGCAACCAGTTTCTATCTACAATATGACTCAATATCAGGCTACAGTACTTACAGCAGTTAGTGTCTGTGTACCGTCATATTCTTGCACAATGGCTTGATAATGACTCAAAGTCGGGGTCGGAATTAACTGCCAGGTAATAATGATTGAAAAAAGAAGGTGTTGTTGTGATTGTAAAAATTGATGTATGTTATTATCTTAATCTTTAATCCTTAATTAAATTTTCGCTGCTTCCTGTAGCTCAGCCCGGTTTTGAAGTGTTGAATGATTAACGAACAGTGAACTGCGAAGAATATAGAAGATGACGGTTCTGTCGTCACTTGTCTTCATCATTTATCTGTAGCGATCGACGAGGGCGACACAACTGTCGGTCACAGCAGACGATCTTATTGCAGAGATTTGAAGGGGGAACCTTCTGAATACAAAGTCGGAAATCACTGGAAAGATTTCGAAGACGTTTAGTATTAGCTGTCCATAAATTTACAGGTCTATATTAACATTTTAAGGATGATTTTCAATGCTGGTTATGTTGGTACAACACAAAATTCATTTCCCAAGAACCTGAAGAGAATGTTATTACTTTTTTAAACAGTCTATATTTCAGCAGAAATACTGATGCGCTAGACTGCGCCAAAGACAAATCTGGTTGGGATGTGGGAATTTTGGGTGTTATAACAGGCATTTAGACAAAACTGCCAATCTTTAAGGAACTGAAGGCTTAAGAAAGAGTAACTTCTAAATCAGTCCAGTGTGATAACGTATAGCATGTTTAGTATTTATATCGTTGCACTGTGTATTCTGTAAAAAAGGTAAAGTGATCCCGTTACAGGCTCGGTGTGGCCCAGAGGGTGGGTACAGGTACAGCTCTACTCTTCCATGACCGCGGGACTAGAAGGGGGTGAGTGGTCAGCAGCACGCCCCGGCCGCACCTTACCCCCGGGAAAGACCCCGTACCCATTTTACAGGGGGCTGGGTGGGCCCCAGGGCCGGTCTGGACAGGCGGAAAATCTCGTCACTACCGAGATTCGATCCCGGAACGTCCAGCTCGTAGCTCAGTCGCTATACCGTCTGAGCTACCCGGCCCACGTTCATTCTGTAGTTTATTTAATTACACACACCAACACATGCACACACACACACACACACACACACACACATATATATATATATATATATATATATATATATATATGTGTGTGTAATTAAATAGCATGTTTAGGTTTGACAACAATTCATACACGTTAGTTGTACTTGAAAAACCTACGCAAATGGGAAGATAATATTAAAATTAATCTTAAAGAAAGAGGATCGGAGGGCGCGAACTTAACTCATCTGTCTTGATTTTGACCAAGTAATAGGTTTCGCTTCATAAAACTCAGGGGAATTGCACTACTAGGTGAACAGCTATTAGCGTCTAAAGAAGGACTCTGGTTCGTAGAGTTAATCTCTTAGGAGTAATATCTGCAGTAAATTCGAATCAAGATGTCAGAATTTATTATACTCACGTTCCTGTGCTGTCTCTGTATATTTGTCTTGTAGCTGTTTTGCCAGCACATAAATAACAAAGAATCGAACTGAATTGTTATTTCGTTCTCTCTTTCTACAGGTCTTTCTCCCCATTACACAATGGCGAACCCAACCGCTCAGCCTTCAAGTTTCAGACCTACCCTATTATGTGTGATGTTCTTTTGTAACAAATCTATTGAACGTTTTCCTGGTACGGCTTCATAACGTTTATTTAAACCTTTTGTCACTCTTCCGGTGGCTCCAATTATTACAGGTATAATCATACATTTCATATTATACATTCATTTCATCTCTATACATAAACTCTTGTAATTTAATTTCGTTCATGCCTCCATTTAACGTGATATTCTACCCGCTGGGTTTGCCACATCTATCATTACGCATGAATCTTATTTTTTGTTTATAATTATTATATCTGGCCTATTTGCCATAACTTCTGTATCTGTGTGTGTGTGTGTGTGTGTGTGTGTATGTATACCCCTTAATTTCACAACACTGTTACAGCTTCATGTTCACGTACCTGCCTGTGTGTGTGTGTGTGTGTGTGTGTGCAAGCGTACCATTTTTCTATCCTTTCAACGCCTAGCCTTTTGCATACTGATTGATGCTAATGTGATAAAATTTATCATGTCTCAACAAGTACTCATTCTTTTTCAGAGTGAGTCACATAATAATAATAATAATAATAATAATAATAATAAAAACAATGAATAGTAACAACAGAATAGCTGCAACATTGTAATCCCTAGGGATACAGTTTGTCTCAGGAATGTAAGTATAAATACCCTGCATAAAGGAGATTATTATTATTATTATTATTATATGCTATAAGTGATGTTCATATTTTTATTAAACAAATAAACAAGACATATTGAATAAATGTAAATCGTGGGCAGTGCAGACACCTTCGTAAGAATTCTCAGCTATCCGAGTACATTGCGCATTGTTCCGCGGTTTGCGATTCAGCACTACAATTAACACAAAAAAACTGCCATCAACCCGAATCTAGGACTGGTCATTTCGACTACCGGCCCAGGCAGCGCGATGTGGCTTACTCGTGGTGACTAGAAGGAAGACCTCACCTTGAACTCGTAGGTTCATCATCAGCCTCCTCCCGCACTGCTCTGTAACCGCTTCGTGTCTTACAACATGGACAGCACGCCCCAAGTGGTCATATGTAAAACTACACGGCACACGACCGGACAAGGCCGCCAGTTCGCACACTGTTAGCGTAAAAACTGGGCACAATTTGGTGAAGAATAATGAAATCGGGTTCCTATTGATTTTTAGGCACGTTCGCAAAATTGCGAAGAGCGACTATTAGCTTCGTTATGTCTGTCCGTCCGTCTGTCCTCATCGAAAAATCGCATCCCACTACACGGATTTTCATGAAATTTGATATTTGGGAATTTTTCGAAAATATGTCGAGAAAATACAAGTTTAACGAAAATCTGACAAACTAACTGAAAGTTTACATGAATACTACTCGACATTTTGATCATATCTCGCTCAGTTATTTTTAGAATGAGAAATGTTTCGGGCAAAAGTTGTAGAGAAAATCAAAACACACGTTTTGTGCTCAATACCTTTTTTTTTTTTTCGAAAATCGTGCAATTTATGAGATAATGTGGGAAAATATTGTTCAGCGGGGCAGGCTACAGATGAGAATATGGCGCATGCGCATTGAATGCTGGATGACTAAGGCTACAAACACACACTCAGAATGTGTCAACTTATTGTTTTTCCACTGCAAAAAAAAACGGTTGCAAGAAAGTGCCTCTATGTTACTTCATACGTACAGTGCCTGTCCTGCTACGTAATTCTTGGCGTTGCATAACCTAAAAGTTCAGCTACATAGTGCTAGAAACTGACTCATGAAGCGTTTATCGCTTTCTTTCCTTAGTTGAAATTAGGCTCGAAACGTGTTAGGAAACGGTTTCGAAGTTTTTAATAAAGAATTCACAACGTATACATAATTCATTATATTAAGCAGGGCTGACTAGCTAGGTTATCGTTGTGCAGTCTACAGTAAGCTCTAGGTCTCAAGAGCTCGTAAATTTTAGGAAAGCCTGTGGTGGTCTGGAATGGGTTCATCTGAATTAGGTTATGAAGCACTGGCAGGCGTCTTGAACAAACTGCTGAAACCTTTCTTAATCCTTATATTTCTTGTTCAGAAGGAAAATTGATTAGTTTTTCTTTTCCATAATTTTGTGAATATGACTCAGAGACATACAAGCAAAAATTCAGAGCACTTGCATTGCTGACTTCCCTGTCTATTCAGTTATTAGAGGCTAGAACTCAGAATTCCGAACAGCCAGATAATGTTCTCCGTTGTAATTACTGAGCGTGTAGTCATCTACTTGAAACTTGGCCCAAGGCTCAGAAGCTTAAAAAGATCAGTACTGTTGGACTTTGTGGGATTTGAGGTTCTCACAGCGTTAGTATCGTAATGATTGTGTTTTGGGATGTGACATTGTGCAGACGGAAGCAGCTTGCTCTTCTTAAACGCTGGCACCAATCTACAAACGCTTATATTGTCACATCTCACACTAATGTAGTCCTGTACAGAAATGTTAAATTTTCGTAAACTCATGTTAATATTTTAATTAAAATATTAGAATGCAATAATGAACTCACGAAAACAGAAATTCGTACGAGTAATATGAAAAACAATAAGAAGTAAAGCCCTTATTGTACAGGCTTATGACTAACACTTGGTATGAGATGGTTGCTCTTCTGGAATGTGATGCAGCAGCTACTGGCTTAAAAAAATATATCTAGAAGGGACAAGGACTGCTAGACCTTTGAAGATGGGACTTTGGTAAATACCAATAAACGCTGCGTAACATCCCACAAGAACGAAGATCTCATTTGCACCCCGCTGTGGAATATTGAAATCATACTTAGACTTGGCATGTTAAAATGTATTCATCCCTGGAATTAAATCATAACTTTCACCATGAACTCTAAACTGGATTAATATGACTAAAGAGGCATATAAAAAGGTGCGAATAGAACTCTAGTATGGAGGTCTTAAATTTCTTGAGATCTATAACATGGGGTCTTGGTTGGTGTCAGAATCCGAAATTTCACCTCCACAGAAACCTCGTATTAGCCGGTATCTCACAGTTTGGTGTAGGCCCATCTGTAATCCTGGTACACGGAGACCATGAAATTCCTATTTACAGAATGTTCAGAGTAAGTACTGGGACAGGACTTCTGGCATCCCCCCCCCCATCTCAGTTCAAGGTTCATACACTTTTTGCAAGGTCACTGAGCTCGCTGCAGTGGAAGACCTTGCCATCTCTGCTGGACTCATTGCTCTCCGCAGCGTACCTGGCAGATAAAGTGAGAGAAGTTCTTGCCATTCTGAAGCATACCTAAAAGTTTGAAAGAGAACTGCCTCATCTCATATTTCTTGTACCTTAGCAGATTTCTTATGCAATACAACCTAGTATGTCAGCAATATATCAGGCGCAATAAAATGGACATTCGCTCAGAATGTGTGGAATTGTAAGGGGTTATTTCCAGGTTGTGCAGGAAAGTTATACGTACTTAAACTTATTTAAATTGTCCGCATAATATGCTCTGCTCCAACAACAAGAGGAAAAATGCGTGCTTTGAAAGACGTATGCGAATATAGCTTGTAGATTGAGGCTCCAAGATTTCAAGACAATCGGCACAAGAAGGTGGTTAGGTTGTCAGGTCTAGGCAACGTTAGCCTTTACCCCAAGGAAATTTCCTGGTATTCATTTCTTTTAGAGGCTGAGTCGACTCCAGGGCCATAATGCTGCTGGAAGGATTACGTCAATAAAAATTCCAACGACACCATCGCGAATCGAATAGGTGACCTTCCGCCTTGTAGCCCAGTGCCTGAACCACCTGCGTCACCGCGTGCCAGAAAGGTGTTATAAATCTGTTTTCATTTAATTAAGATAAAAATAAACGTTTAGTAAGAAAACACAGATGTATATTTTAGGTCGCAATGCAAGGCCAGTCTCTCTCTCTCTCTCTCTCTCTCAAAAAAAAGTTAAATCGTTTCATCTAAATAAAACTGTATTCTTACACATTAAAATTAGAAGAAGCGTCATGTATGGAGTGTCGATCCCAGCAACCATGCGGTGTAAGGCGTGGGTCTGCGGCCGTTCAGTTCCTGGGGTTGCGGGTTCAAAACCCGCCGGGGCTTGGATGGTTCACTGCGTTGTGTGTAACACCACTCGCCGACCTGGATCATAGTCCACTACATGCATCTTCTGCGTGCATTATCCACAGCAATATATTCCATGTACATCATTTTATCTTTTTTCGTCCTACACCTATCTATGCAATATTCTTTTAACCGTGAATAATACCAAAATTACGCGATTTTTTATCTAAGGATTGATTCCGAACACATTATAATTGTAATTCTATTCTTGTTCTTGCACACCTGAAGATGATTACTGTACAGAACATGGAACATAAGAAACTGATCTTCTAACCTTGTTAGCATCACCTTTCTTTCAAATCATCCACAGAAACATGGAAAAAGGAATGGGTAAATTTTTGTTGTTGGAGGAGTTTTATTGTTGTCGATGTTATCTGGTGATCGTGAAGGCAAGTTCAAGGTCGGAAAATAAGTTGTTTCAACTTTAGTTGCATCCAGAGTGGTGCTCCATTAGTTGCAACAGTTCATATTTCTGTTACGATCTTCTTACTTTGTGAAAATACGACTCCAAGTTTGGTTAACAATTTGTCTGTAACACAACTACTGAAGCTTGTAGCTTCGCCCAAATTATGGCCTAGGCTCCTAATTTCTTTTGGTGTTATTGCACGAGAACTAAACAGGGCCACATATCAGGGCACGGAACTTACAAAAACCATTGCCGAATTTGCAACTGATGCAGGACGATTAGTAGAATACGAAGCAGAAAGATAAGCAGCGGGTGTAGTGAGAGGCATTAGGCTTATTATACAAGTGAACAGAATATTTACCCCCATGAAAATTCTCGAGTTTTACTCGCTCGTCCTTCTGATAAAGTTAGGCTTGACATATGGTTGAGCTTTGGTAAAGACGGTGAAAAAGGACTGTTTGAGCGTGCGGCAGAAAGCAGACATTCGGCACCGAGCTGGATTTAGAATTAATTATTTAGAGAGCTGCAATTTAACGGAACCTTTGACTACATCGGGAGGGCTGCATTTAGGCGAAAACTATGGCGTTAATTTCAAGAAGACTCTTTGAGAAGTGTGCAGTGCAACGTGAGTTTTGTCAGCTAACTCAGCATTTGCTCTAAAGCCGAGAAAATCCACGAAGAATTCTAATCGAGATGGTCGACTGCACGACGTTGCGGATGCACCGCCAGCAGACTGGCGTCCAGTCAGCGAATCCTAGCGGTTTTTTTTTCTCTTAACAACGCTCAAGTGTGGTTTACGAACATTTCCGTGTCTCCTCCGTCAAGGCTGACTTTCATGTAGGCTAACTTACAAATAACAGTAAAGGTAATGTACATATAACGTAACGCTGAAGTGCCTTCGTGCAACAATTATTGCCGTTTTTGACGTTTTGCTGACCGTGCATCTCAGTATATTTGTCTCAGTATTTAACCAACCTGATGCACAAAATTTGTTTCACAATAAGTTTTATTTCATGCCTCTACATGTTTCGAGCACATGTGCTCATCATCAGTAGGTCAAAACTGCATTACACAGTCTCTGGTATCATCACACCTATAGGTGTGATAATTCCTCTGTTAGTATTTGATTTCTTAATATATGCAGCTGGCGCTGGTCTTTTCTAACCTCGCTGGAATCCGGAGTTATGGGTTCTAACTAC
>Ga0131853_10019610_pt1 | contig 12302 bp, 25 predicted proteins | sample TergutLab28metaG_FD_92764 | JGI IMG/M metagenome (GOLD analysis project Ga0131853, IMG submission 92764) | Labiotermes labralis P1 segment gut microbial communities from Petit-Saut dam, French Guiana - Lab288 P1 (version 2) (version 2) | ecosystem: Host-associated > Arthropoda: Insects >...
CGCCATGCTCTTGCCCATGGCCTGGGAGAGCTGGACCATCTGGTCGAGGGTCCAGCGAGTCTGACCCCGGAGTCGCTTGGAGACGTTGGCCTGGTTGAGGTCCAGCCACTTGCCGAGCATGGCCTGAGTGACGCCGTGGGACGCCATCATGCCGCGCAGGCGGCGGTTGAACGCGTCCAGCTCGTCGTCGATCGGCTCCGGCATCGGAGTGTTGGGTGCTGTGGTCATGCGGCGAGTATGTGCGCTCATCGCATAGAAATACAACCCCACCGCATAAAAATTGCCTGTATGCGTTGACAGCATATGCGCTCAGAGCGTAGAACTAGCGGTATGAGCAAGTCCCCCACCGAGATCGCTGCGGAGAACGTGCGAGGCCTCATGGGCCGCCACCAGATCCGCCAGACGCAGATCGCCGTCCTGCTCGGGATCTCTCAGGCCGCCGTCTCCAAACGGGTGCGCGGCGAGACGCCGTTCAGCGTCGAGGAGCTGACGAAGGTGGCGGGCCTCTTCGGAGTGCCCGTGACCGACCTTCTCGACGGCGTGGCCGCCTGACCTAGTCCCCGACAAAGACCGAAGCCCCGGCACATCCACCAAGACGCAACCGGGGCCCCAGTAACGAAAGCGAGTCTAGCAATGCAGACCCTCCGCAAGACCGACCACACCTACCCGGGCCGCCACGACGCCGAGATGTTCGGCCGCGAGGTCGCCGCCGCCCACCCTCTCGACGCGCAGCCCTCCGACGTCGCCGCGAACGTCGTGTCCCAGTGCGGCCACGCCGGCATGGACCGGGCCTACACCCGCATCGCCGCCCACTCCGCCGCGGCCGCGCAGGCCAAGCGCCGCCACAACGCCCACCAGGCGGTGGCGTCATGACCGCCGAGCAGACCCGACAGGCCACGGTCGCCACCGCTGCCCGGGCCGCGTCCATGGCGCTCGCCCTCGTCGCGGACGTCGGCCTCGCCGAACCCTCCAACGTCGAACTCGACCCCACCGGCGTCGTCCTCTGGTTCGACACCGTCGCAGAGTTCCACACCTGGACCACCTGGCTCGGCGAACACCCCACCCACGTCACCGACACCGAAGGCCGACACTTCCTCTCCCTGACCACCGACCTCTACGACGCCGACTTCACCCTCTGCGTCACCACCGTCCCCGCACCCGCCGCCACCGCGGCGCCGATCGCGCTCGACGACGCCATCGCAGCCCTGTCGGCCTACGTGAACCTCCGCGCCGAGAACCACGACATCGCCGCACGGTACGCCCGTGACTACCTCGCCCACGCCAACGGCAACGCCGCCGACGCCCTCATCTTCGCCGCCGGCTGGGTCCAGCAGGCCCACGAACAGGCCAGGGGGCTGTGATGGACACCACCCAGTTGCTCTATTGGGGCGTCGTCATCGTCCTCTTCGTCGCCTGGGGCGTCATGGAGTACGTCAAGGAGCAGCGGCGACTCAACGAGACGGCCGCCTCCCACCAGGACTTCCTCGACTGGGCGAACGAACTCACCATCGTCGACCTCACCGGCGCCGACTCGGAGGCCGCCGACGACGTCGACTGCACGGCCTGCTCCGGCATGGGCGTCATGGACCTGTGCGACTTGGACGGCCGACCCTACCTCTTCGACGTCGAATGCAAGACGTGTGGCGGCACCGGCCGGATCGGAGCCGAGTCATGAGCTCGGGTCCGTTCCACTACGCCGAGGCTGAGCGTCTCGCCGCCGCGTACAAGGCGGCGATCGACACCCTTGGCGAGGTGCCGGTGACGCAGTCCGACCTGCGGTTCGAGCGGATCTCGCTCGCCAACGCGCTGTTGACCAAGGCCCAGGTCCACGCCACCCTCGCCCTCGCCGCCGCGACAGTCACGACCCTCTCCGCCGGTCCCTGCAACGTCCCTAGCGACTGGTTCAACGTGCTCTACCGGCGCTCTGACAAGGGGGCCGACTCATGAGCCTCAAGGACCCCTGCCCGGCCTGCGACGGCGACTCCTACCTCCCCACCAGCCCCGACGAATACGGCCTCCCCCGCGTCATCGTCTGCCACACCTGCGCCGGCAGCGGCACCGCCGACGGCCCCGTCGACGTCCCGCCCATGCCCGACCAGGGAGGCGACGCAGCATGACCGAACCCCTCCACGCCCGCGACATCTCCGGCAAGGGCCGCTACTACGGCAACTGCGGCCGCGACGGCTGCCCCTTCGGCGACGACCTCTACATCTCCGTCACCAACGCCCAAGGCGTCGTCGCCAAACCCGCCCTCGTCCCCTCCGCAGTCAAGCTCACCGCCGAATACGCGTGGGAAGTCCTGCCCCGCATGGTCGCCCTCTCACGCCAGACCGGGCCCTCCCCGTGCGAAAAGCGAAAGGTGAAGGACCGGTGCGGCTCCTGCCGGTTCTGCCTCACCGCCGAAATGAAGCGCCAGTACGACACCATCTGGGAACACGCCCGCGACACCGGCACCAAGGTGCACGGCGCCGCCTACGCCGAGAACATCGGCCAACCCCGCGGCTACGACCCCGACATCGAACCCTTCATCCAGATGTACCTCCGCGTCATGGACCGGCTTGGCGTCGACCTCGACCGCGACATCGTGATGGCCGAATCCACCGTCCTCGACCGCGACCACGGGTTCGCCGGCACCGGCGACATCGGCACCATGCTCCGCCTCAACCCCGCCACCGGCGAATGGTCGCCGCGGAAGAAGTGGCTCTGGTTGCTCGACATCAAGACCAGCCTCACCAAGCCTGCGGCCACCGTCTACGACGACCAGGTGCTGCAGCTGGCCGGACTGCGGTATGCGCCGACGTTGATCCTCGCCGACGACACCGAGACCGCGAACCTGCCCTATGACGGGGCGGCGCTGCTGAATCTGCGGACCAACGACGCCGCCCTGATCCCGCTGCCCGCCGACCAGACGGCGTGGACGGGGTTCCTCCACGCCGTCGGCTTGCAGACCTTCATGCACGCCACCAACTCCCGCGACTGGCGACCCGTCGCACCCCCCGCCGCAGCACCTGCGGCGGCCACTACCTCGACAGCCCGAAAGGCATCCTGACATGGCCATTTCGCCGATCAAGCTACAGCGCCGCATGGCCGAACTCGGCCGCGTCCGACTCGGCGCCAAGGAAGGCGGCAAGGGCCGCCCCATGAAGCTCGCATCGTTCCGCTTCACCAGCCCGTCGGAGTCCTACATCAAGGATCTGGCCACCCTCTACGGCGGCGAACCCCGCCAGTGGGACAACAACGGCAAACCCGAGTGGGAGGTCTTCACCACCGCCGCTTCCATCCCCGTCATCGCCGTCAAGGGCGGCCTCTCACAGTGGATGGAAACCTGGTCCGGTGGTGGCTGCGTCCACCGCTGCGACGGCGAACGCGACGTCGAGGGCAACCTGTGCGACCCGAACGACCGCAACCACCTTAACGCCAAGCCCACCACCCGGCTCTCCATGATGCTGCCGGAGCTCGAGGCGATCGGCGTGTTCCGGTTGGAGTCGCATGGCTGGAATGCCGCGGCGGAGATCCCGGCGGTGGCTGAGCTCGCCCAGTTCGTGGGCGAGCTGGTCCCGGCGCACCTGCATCTGGTGGAGCGGCGTTCGGTGAAGGACGGGAAGACGTCGCGGTTCGTGGTACCGGTGTTGGATCTGCAGATTGGTGCGGCGCGGTTGCGGGAGATCGTGGCGGAGAAGTCGGGTCTGGCGTTGGCCGCACCGGGTACGGCGGCTCCGGCGATCGAGGCCCCGAAGACCGCCGACACGCCGCAGCGGGATTACAAGGCGGAGGCCGACGACGTTACCGCTCTCGACGCTCTGTCTGACCTGTGGCGTCAGGCGTCAGTCGCCGGCGCGCTCGACGACGACCTCCGCGGCTACCTCACCGCCCGGGCCGACCAGATCAAAGCCCAGGCGGCGCCGCAGGCGAACCCGGACGGCACCTACGACGCCGAGGTCGTCGAGGAGCCGCCGGTCCCGTCGGATCCGGCCGCACAGGCCGACCCTGACGCGATCTGGCATCAGATCCTCGCCCGCACCGGCCAGCTCGGCTGGGACCTGACCAAGACCCAGGCCGACTTCGCCGCCTCCATCGGCGTCGACTCCGGCGAGGCGTCGACCGGCGAGCTGCAGACCTACCTGACGCGGATCACGACCGGCGAGGAGCCCGCAGCATGAGCACCGACGACCGCATCCCCGAGCACGACGTCACCCTGCCGTACGCCGAGCGCTACGCCCAGGCCGTAACCATCGCCGCCGCCGCCCAGGCCAAGATCGACGCCCTCACCGAGCAGATCAAGGACCACGAGTACTACCGATTCCAGGCAGAGCAACAGGTTGACTCACTCCGCACGCTCATCGACACCAACGGCGGCAAGCTCATCACGTCGACCGATGCCGCACCCGGCGAGGAAGTCAACGCGCTGCTCGACCTCTACGGCGGCCAGGTCTACGTCCGCGTCAAGCGGCAGGGCGGCACGTACGACCCGAACTACTGGATCCGCGCCGAGGTCGGCGGCAACCCGATGCAGTACGAGTGGCCGATCAGCGATTCCGGGCCGTTCCTGCCGCTGCCGGACGCCTGGTTCCTGCATGGGGTGATGGAGAAGGCGAAGGCCCGCGACGAGGTCGAGATCCGCACCCGCAGCCACATCCGCACCCGTGACGGTTACCGCGACGAGGAGTCCGGTGACCGCTGGTCGGAGCCGCCGCTCAACGAGGCGGTGGGCCGTGTCGTCGGCGACCTCGAGCGGAAGTGGAGCGAGGCGAGGTCGTCGTTCCGCTCGGCCGAGCAGGAGGTCCGGCGCCTCTCCGCCGAGGTAGAGCGGTGGCGTGAGCTGGCGCAGTCGCTCGAGGCCGAGAAGGCAGCGGCCAGCAGCACGGTGGCGCAGTCATGAGCGGCCCGTTGAAGCTCGACTCCGAGCAGCTGCGCCGCCTCGCCGACGCCCTCGACGACATGACCATGATCCGACGCAACCACAACGTCGACCTCCGCCCCTTCGGCGACTTCCAGATCGCGGTCGACGGCGTCGTCATCCGCGTCGGGGAGAAGGCCGCCGATGGCCTCGACCACTACGTCATCGACGACCGGGGTCGGTGACTGACATGGCGAACTGGCGTGAAGACCGTCTCGCTGGACTCGATTTTGAGGCCAGTGGGACGGACGTGTTCGAGGACCGGCCCGTCACCGCGGCACTCGTCCACACCGCACCCGGACAACGCCCCCGCACCGTCACCTGGCTGATGGACCCGGGGATCGAGATCCCGGCAGAGGCGGCTGCGGTCCACGGCTGGACCACCGAACGACTCCTCGCCCGCGTCGGCGGACCCGGCCGGGCGGTCAAGATCACCACCGCCCCCGACGGCCCCCGCGTCGCCGGCATGACCGCCACCGCGGCACTGGCCGAGATCGCCGACCAGGTCGCCGCGCTCATGCACATCGGCACCCCCATCGTCGTCGCCAACGCCGCCTACGACATGTCCCTCCTCGAAACCAACCTCGACCGGGCCGGACTACCGACCCTGTCTTCGCGGGATGGTGGGGTGCGTGGCGTCGTCGACCCCATGTGCATCGATCGTCAGTGGGATCCGTACCGGAAGTCCTGCTACAAGGCCCCCGGCTGCAAGCCGGATGAGCAGCATCACGAGTGTGGCGGCTGTCGTGGCGGGAAACACAAGTGCGGCGGCTGCGGTGTCACCAACAAGCGCCTCGAATCGTTGGCCGCGCATTACGGGGTCGTCCTGGCCGGCGCCCACGAGGCCACCGCCGACGCGCTCGCGGCGGTGCGGGTGGCGAAGCGGCTCGGGGACCTCTGGGCCGATACCGGGCGTCTCACGCTGCCGACCCTGTTCAAGCGGCAGGTCGAGTGGCGGGCGGCCCAGCAGCGTGACTTCGCGTCCTATGCGGCCCGGTTCCCCGGCCGGTACGACGGCGAGTTCGACACGGGCTGGCCGCTGCACACGCGGCTCGTCGAACGGCAGGCGGTCGCATCATGAGCGCCGACCTGTTGCGTCGCGCCGCGGCCGCGTTGCGTGAGCGGGCGGAGAAGGCGACACCGGGCCCGTGGGAAGAGAGCGTGCTCGGCTCGGAGGGCTACGCCGTCATGGCCGCGAACCCAAACGGTGGCCTGCGCCGCGTCCGGGTCTCGCGTCACGGCTACGAGGACTGGGACACCGACAAGGCCAACGCCGAGTACGTCGCCTCCATGCACCCGGCCGTCGCGCTCGCCGTGGCGACCTGGCTCGACTCGCACGCGGACATCCATGTCCTCCGGACATGCGATGAGCGCCTGGTCGTGCCCTGCCCTGCCCTTGCCGTCGCCCGCGCCTACCTCGGTGAGGACGAGTCATGACCGCCCGCCGCCTCAACCTCGCCACCGTCCAAGCATCCGACGCCCACCACTTCGCCACCACGGACCGGCAAGCGGCCGGCGACGCCGTCCTGGTCGTCGCCCTCGAACGCGCCCTGGACCGCATCCGCCGCGGCCTCCCCACCGCCTACGTCGCCGGCCGGCTGCTACGCGACACCGAACGCGCCGACCGCATCTACGGACCCAAGAACGGAGGCCACCGATGAGCGACGCACCGAACCAGCAGACCCCCGACTATGACGCGCCTCCGGTGCGTGAGTTGACCGTCGAGCAGTTGATCGAACGCCTCCGCGAGCTGCCTCCGCACCACTACGTCAGCCCGATCATTGACGGCGTTCTCGGCGCTGGGATCGACGTCTGGCAGATGTTCGACCCGCAGACCAAAGAGGTGATCGTCGCATTCGGCGAGCCGGAGCCGCAGTCTCCGGTGATCGTCGCGCCCGACTGGACCCGCGTCAATCCGTCCGGATCGAGCGCGTCATGACCGCCACCACGGTCACGCCGACCGTCGCCGAAGCGACCGCCCGCGCCGAAGCCGCCGAAGCCGAAGCCACCCGCCTCCGCACCCAACTCGCCCACGCTCGCTCGCTGCTCGACGACTGGGAAACCGGCCGCCGCACCCTCCAAACCAACCCACCCCGACCCTGCCGCACCCGGAGCCCCCGATGACCAACCCCACCCCGCGCAACACCCGCCGCACCCTCGTCGCGGCCACCGCCACAGCCCTCACCGTCGGCGTCCTCGCCGGTACCGCCGTCGCCGCCACCTTCGTCAACCCGCCCACACTCCCCTACTGGGAACGCACCGGCCACGCCTGTCCCCAGGAGGACTCGGTCAACTGCTACTGGAACGCCGCCGAACAGGGCAACGGCACCGGCTGGTCCTACTATGTGCGGCTCGTGCCCGGGAAGGCGCGGATGGTGTGCGTCTTCTACTCCACCCACCCCGGCTACGACTACTGCGAGTCGACCCGATGACCGCCCCCACCGTGCTCACCGACGTCGAACGCGACACCCTCGCCGCCGCGCTCAACACCACCAACCACCGCATCTCCTACCACGTCCAAGCCGGCGGCCCCCTCGCGTCGGCTGTCGAGCAGATCATCGCCGAGCGCGTCCACGAAGCCGACGAGGCACTCACTCAGGCCGTCGGGATGGCCAACGACCTCGCCGCCGAAATCTCCCGCGTCTACGACTGGTGCGACGACCAAGACCGCCTGTCGAAGGGCGAATCCCCCACCACCCGCGCCATCCGCGGACTCCTCGGACAGACGGTCCCGGCATGAGCAGCCTCACCGTCAACGTCATCGGCAGCCCCGTCCAACAGGGCTCCAAAGTCGCCAACCGATTCGGCCACGGCGTACGCGACGCCAACGCCAAGAAGCTCAAGCCCTGGCGCGCCGAGGTCTCCGGCTGGGTGCTCGAGGCCATGCGCGAACAGGGCTGGGACACCATCGACGCCGCCTGCGAAGTGGCCATCACGTTCTTCCACGTCCGACCCGCCGCCCACTACGGCACCGGCCGCAACGCCGGAGTGTTGAAGCCCACCGCGCCCACCTGGAAAGCCACCGCCCCCGACATTGACAAGTTGACCCGGGCGATTCTCGATTCGCTGACCGACGCCCGCGCGTTCAGGGACGACGGCCGGGTGGCACGCCTCGTGGTCGAAGACCGGTGGGCCGACGCCGCCGCCGGCGCCCGCATCACCATCACCCCCCTCGACACCTCACCGGCAGCTCCGCCGGTGCCTGCTGCCGCGGCGTCCCCATCCCCGGAAGGAGCGCTCTGGTGAACATCACCGAAGCCAACGCCGTGGTCACCGTCCTTCACCTGCTCGACGGCTCCACCACTCGAAAGGACCCCCAGGAGATCCTCAACGCCATCGACTTCCTCGTCGGCCGCGTCGAGAAGCCCCTCCTCATGTCCCTACAACTCGACACCGATCAGCTCCTCCTGCGCGTGCTGGACCTGCACCAGCGCACCGCCGTCGGCTCCCAGGGTAGCGACCGGAGCGCGGCCATGATCGCCCGACTCCGCGCCCGCTACGCCGCGGCCGCCACCCAACGCCAGGCCAACGCCGACACCGCCGACACGGCACGACTCCGCGACGCCCTCACCACCCTCGCTGCCGGCTACCAGGCCGTACTCGACGCCCCGTACGGCAAGCCGCCCGAGCTCAAACGGCCGATCCTCCTCGAAGACGTCGTCACCGACCTCAACGCCATCCTCGACAAGGCGGTGATCTAGATGCCGCGCTACGCCATCCTCTGGCCCGAGGGAAACACCACCGCCGTCGGAACCGACCGCGACTACGCCGAACAGCTGCTCCGCGAGTCCTCCGGGCCCTACCCCGCGAACCGGCCATCCCCGCGAGTCGTGGAGCTCGGCACCATCGACACGATGAGCGAACCATTCCTCCAGTTCGCGCTCGAATCGATCGCCTGTGACGGCCTCCCGCGGGTGTCCGGCTACACCGTCGACGCCCTCGTCTCGGCGCAGCTCATCGAGCCGACAGGTGACTACCGGCACCCGTACCACCTCACCGGCCTCGGCGTCGCACGCACCGTCCCAGCACCCGTCGAGGAGGTGCTGTTCTGATGACGTTCCACGCCACCGTCCCCGCCGACGTCCTCGTCGAGGACGCCGCCTTCCTCGCCGAGACGTACGTCGGCCTCGAAGAGGCAGCCAAGCGTCTCGGCTACTCCGGCCCCAAGATGCTCGACCGTGCGTTGCGTCGTGCCGGACGCCCCGACCTCACCCTCGCACTCCGCGCCCACGACTGGTTGACACCCGAACAAATCCGTGACGGCAGCCTCGCCGCCGCAGCCCTCACCCAACGCGGCATCCCACGCACCCCCCACACCCCGAAGGAGGCGGCCTGATGATGGACGACAGCAGCCTCGGCAACGTCCGATACGACAACCTCTGCAAGACCGGCCTCAAGGTCCAAGCCGACATCGACCGCAGCGTGGCCGGCATCCGCCGCATCATCGACATCCTCACCGACGCCGAAGACCACCCGGCCACCCTCGCCCGCTACCGGGCCGAACTCGCCGCCGCCAAGAAGCAGCTCCACGACTACCGCGGCCGGCTCATGGTCCACGTCGCCCACTGCGGCGACGGCTGCAAACGTGCCGCGAACGGCGCCGATCAGTTCTTCGGCTGGCGCCAGTCCGAGGACATGCGGCCCAAGTCCCCCATGCCGTCGGCGTCCGAACTCGCCGAACGGATCCGCGAAGGTGCCACCCTCGACCAGCTGGCCGCCGAGCTACGCCGCCACCCGAACACCGTGCAGCAGCGCCTCTACCGCGCCGGGTACACCAACAGCGGCCACCCGGCCCCCAAACCGGAGGGCGGCGGCATCGTCGTGGTCGACCTCCTGACCCGGGTCGGGGAACAGATCCCCGACTGGATGTCGGATGGACTGTGCGGCCAAACCGACCCCGAAGCGTTCTTCCCCGAGAGGGGCGCCTCCACGCGCGAGGCCAAACGGACGTGTTCCGGCTGCCCCGTGCAGGTCGAGTGCCTCGACTACGCCCTCGACAACAACGTCCGCTTCGGGGTCTGGGGCGGCATGTCCGAGAGGGAACGCCGCCCCCTCGCCCGCCGCAAATGCCAGAAGTGCAGTGACCCGATGCCCGACGACACTGCCCACTCCCGGCGGCGTTGGTGCGACACCTGCGCCGCCAAGGTTATCGACGCCGGACACGCACGCCACGGCCTCAACCACCCCACAGACGCCAGCACAGATGACGGCAACACCAACCTCGACAACCAGGAGATACCAGCATGAGCGCCCAGCTCACCATCCAGCAGACCATCGCCCTCCTCAAACACCTCAACGCCGGCCGCACCGTCGACGAGGTCGCCAAGATCCTCCACATCACCCCGTCCCAGGCCGGTGAGATCGCCCGCTCCCACGGCCACCCCGACCCCGGCAAGGTCGCCTGGGCCATCGACGTCCTGACCAAGAAGGCGGCCTCCGCCGAGCAGGCGGCTATCCCCGCCCGCACCGAACGCCCACGGCCCACCCCGGCACCGGTCGCCGCCGTACCGTCGACCAGCAACACCGCCGTCGTCGTCACGCACCCGGACGAGATCCGTGTCCTCCTCAACACCGCCAAAGGCCACCCCTCCAAGCGCATCCAGAACGCCGCCGACAAGGTGTTCGATGCCCTCGACAGGGTCAAGGCCCTCATCTCCGAGGACGAGGCCAAGAACTCCAAGCGCCGCAAGGCCGACCAGGCCAGGGCCAAGGCCCGCGCCGAGGTCGAACGACTCGAAGCCGAGTTGGCTGCCGCCAAGACCAAGCTCCGTGGCAAGCCCGCACCCGCCGCCACCAGCAGCCGCAGCCGTGGCCCGGTCGAACGCGACGGCCAGGAGTACCCGTGCCGCCACGACGGCTGCGACCGCGTCTTCGACACCCCGCAGGGCCGTGCCATGCACGAGCGGCTGCGCTGCGACCTCAACCCGCTCCGCCAGCAGCCCGAAGCCTCCTAACAGTCTCCCGGCCCCGGGTCGCGCCGCCCCTGGAAAGGCGGACCGTCATCCGACCCGGGCCGGGCACCAGACGGCCGTCCGTCCCGCCACTGGAAGGGGAAGCCTCGGCGGGACGGACGGTCCACCACCCCCAGACCAACCCCCATATCAGGACTCGACAGGAGACACACCCGCATGAGCGACACCCGCGACTACACCGCCGCCATCAAATCCAAAGGCCTCGACGCCACCGGCGTCACCGAACAGGTCGCCCGCGCCCTCTACTCCCGCCTCGGCGGCCGCATCATGGCCATCGTCGAACTCCGCGTCGACGCCCGCACCGACGGCACCGACGGCACCCACAAGGTCCAACTCGGCATCACCCAGGTCGAACCCGCCCTCGACGGCCACCTCTCCGACCACCTCCGCGAACTCACCAGGACGCTCTACTACAACCGGCAGGTCGCATCCGGCGACCAGCCCACGTTGGAGACCGAAGACGGTTCGGAACCCACCGTCGACGCCGTCATGGCCGCCGGCGCCCAACACCGACCCCACCCCTACATCACCTCCCAACTCGCCATCGACAACGGCGACGCCGGACCCATCTGCGACGTGTGCGGCCAACTCGAAACCGACGCCAGACACATCGCCTCCACGTCAGGTGTCGGCGACCCGTTCGCCGTACCCCACGACGACACCGACGAACCCGCCGAATCCGACCTCCACGAGTTCATCGAAGGCGACGAACCCGACCAGTGCGCCGAGTGCGGACGCTCCGCCTACGACGCCGAGATCCACTCCGTGGCCTCCACTCGCCGCCTCGCCTCAGTCAAGGAGAGCTGACCCATGACCACAACAACCCACACATCCGCTCAACCCAACCTGAAGGAGCACAACATGCACACCAACACCACCATCCTCGCCGCCCACGGCGTCGACACCGGCAGCATCGAGCACCTCGACCTCGAGGTCCCCATCGTCACCGGCAACCAGCGCCAGGGCGACGTCTACGTGCTCGCCACCACCCGCGACATGACGCAGGGTGCCAAGCCCGTCCCGGTTGCCGGGGTCGTCGTGGTTCGCGCCGAGACCGCCAGCTCCAACACCCACACCCTCTACACCCTGAGCGGCGAGGCGCTGTGGAAGGCCAACGACCGCGCCACCCGTGACGACGAACTCGTCCAGGGCTGGCTCACCGTCCCGGCCGGCTCCGAGGCCACGCTTATCCACACCGAGGAGCACAACGTCCTCGGCATCGGCGCCGGCACCTACGAGATCCGCCGCCAGCGCGAGTACGCCGGCGAGTGGCGCCAGGTCGCCGACTGACCCCCCCCCCCCCCCCCCCCCCCCCCAACAAAGGGGAACGGAAAAAGGGAAAAGCCCCTCCCCCCACCACCCCAAAAAAACAAAAAACCCCCCCCCCCAGGGGGGGGGAGGACCCCCCCCCCGGGCCGGGCCCCCGAGCAACC
>Ga0131853_10019611_pt1 | contig 12302 bp, 8 predicted proteins | sample TergutLab28metaG_FD_92764 | JGI IMG/M metagenome (GOLD analysis project Ga0131853, IMG submission 92764) | Labiotermes labralis P1 segment gut microbial communities from Petit-Saut dam, French Guiana - Lab288 P1 (version 2) (version 2) | ecosystem: Host-associated > Arthropoda: Insects >...
TCATCCCCGTTGTGTTAGTACAATAGTAAGGAGCTTGGTGTATTAATACTTACAGTCGAACACAACTATATTTGCCTCTAGTATTATAGGAGGATTATAACAACGACATGTTTCGGCCCTATACGTGGGCCATCTTCAGGTTGTGACTGGACTTTCGGATCAGTTATACAGGAATGTGTGGAGCGTTCTGGGGGAGGGGGGCAGTTCGAGATCTCATTATAACAGTGGGTACCATGGCCCTGGGGGTTTTTGTTCCTCAGGTGGACTACCATTAGTAGTTTTGTAGTGCCCACTTTGGGGGGAAAAAAAGGGCACTACAAAACTACCAATGGTAGCCCACCTGAGGAACAAAACCCCCAGGGCCATGGTACCCACTGTTATAATGAGATCTCGACCCGCCCCCCTCCCCCAGAATGCTCCACGCATTCCTGTATAACTGATCGGAAAGTCCAGTCACAACCTGAAGATGGCCCACATATAGGCCCGAAATATGTCGTTGTTATAATCCTCCTGTAATACTAGAGGCAAATATAGTTGTGTTCGACTGTAAGTATTAATACACCAAGTTCCTTACTACCGAAGTACTTCCACATCGTCGTGCCCAAATCAAAATTCATTGTAAGATTGTTCTCCCATCTACATCGTGGTCTTGCCAGAGGGTTTTTTTCTTGCAGTCTTTACAATCGACATTTTTATGCACTTCTCATCGCGTCAATTCCAGCTACAGGTCTCGCCCAAGGCTATTCTCTTTTGATTTTATGACCCTAATAATATTGCATTTAGAGTACAAACACCTAAGAGCTACGCTTGTGGAAGCCTAACCTTGAAGCAGGCGAGTGTTGTGAAAGCTGTCGGTGTTGAGATTGTGGCCATGCTGAAACCCTCGAAGCGTTTCTTAAAATACGTCGAAGCCAACCAGAGTGTTTGTTAGGAATTATTAATTTACGGTCCGTGATGGTCACGAGGATGGAAAACACAAAAGCGGAACTGGGGACACGTGCACGACGACCTGCTGCGATGGGCACGTGAAAGTGCCCTAGTGCCGTACAGCAGAGTATTCCAGTTGAAAAGACACCAGTTCGTACACTCGTACATCTGAAATATTTATGTGTCTATTTGTCTTGGGGTCAGTATAGTGTAACCGGTATGGGGACTGGGGTACAGGCCGGCTGATTCGGGGTTCGAATTCCTGCAGAGACAAATTTTGTCCCTCCAAAATATCCACACAAACTCTGCACTCTACTCAGCCTCCTATTCAATAGGCACCGGTTTCCTTTTGCGGGGGTAAGGCCCCCATGGTATGAAGGCGCCCACTAACCTCCATCTAGCTCCGAGGTTAAGAATGAGTGGAGCTCTACCTCTACTCCCCATATGCCTTCAAAGCGTGGACAAAGACAACTTTACTTTTTATTCGTTCTTCACGATACTGTAAGCAGATTATACAGAGTCGAGTGTGCTTTAATTAGTAAATAATGTACAGGACAAGCTGGGGAATGAAGCGGTCGTGGCCTGACTTGAGGCAATATCCCAGAATTTGGCCGGAATGACTGAGAAGGACGAAAACTCAGGCTAGTCAGCCGGTGTCTGGTCCGAGAGCTGAATCAGGGCCCTCAGAGACTAGAAGCATTAGTGCCATTACTGCTGTTAGTGGTATCCATGCGAACCGCGAGGTCCCTTGTGAAATACAGCGAGCGGATGGTTGGGCAAATGAGTGAGTGAGAGGGAGTGAGTGAGTAAGTGAGTGAGTGATGGAGTGAGTGAGTGAGTTAGTGAGGGAGTGAGTGTGTGAGTGAGTGATGGAGTGAGTGAGTGAGGGCGGGAGGGAGGGAGTGAGTTAGTTAGTGAGTGAGTGAGGGAGTGAGTGAGGGAGTGAGTGAGTGAGTGATGGAGTGAGTGAGTGAGTGAGTGAGGGAGGGCGGGAGGGAGGGAGTGAGTTAGTTAGTGAGTGAGTGAGGGAGGGAGTGAGTGAGTTAGTGAATGAGTGAGTGAGGGAGGGAGTGAGTGATTTGGTGGAAGGCCGGAAGGCCTGCTGAGAGATAGCTGAGTGGGAGGGCAAGATATCATTCGACGCCTTCCCATCCCGCTGTATGTATACTGCATTACATAAGTAATATTACGTATTCCGTCCGACAAAACGTTCGTTCAGTATTATTTTCCTCAGACACCGCATGTTTCGATCACGACGATCTTCGTCAGGTGTTCATTTTATACAAAAACTTAAAAACCCGGAGGTAGAAGTGCGGATTTTTGCGAAGGGGACGATATTAGCTCGAACTGTGTGGAGAGCACGTATGAGATGACGAACAGCGTGAGAAGTGGCTCGTGGCGATATTTTGTTGTAACACCTACGAACATTGTGTTCCCATAAAAAGTGACGAGTTTTTGGGACGGGTTCAAATCCCTCGTCAGTCTCTGAGGAAGTACTTCAGTAAATATACAGTTTGCCCTTGTTCTTCGCACTAATCTGTGAAGACGTGGAGGTGAAACTCAGCCCTTTCCAGATCCCAGCATTAGATGGAATGAGTGACCAGCGACACGGTCCATTCGCTGTACCTCCAAGATTCCCCGGTACCCTTTCCACAGAAGGCTGGTTGTACCCCAGAGCCGTCTCGAAGTGACTAACGGGGGAAAAGAAGTAAAGGTAAAATTCACCCTAGAACAGGCCACGAAGGTCCAGAGGGGGAGTAGAGTTGTAGCTCTACTCTTTCTTTAACTTCGGTGCTAGAAGGGCGTGGGTGGTCAACGGCACGCCCCGGCCGATTTACCCCCGGGAAAGAGACACGGTACCCATTGCATAGGAGGTTGGGTGGTCCCCAGGGCCGATGTGGACGGTTGCGGAAAATCTCGCCCCCACCAGGATTCGAACCCCGAACCTTCCAGCCCGTAGCGAGTCTCTATACCGACTGAGCTATTCGGGCCTGGACTAACAGGGGGACCTTTCTGAACTTGCAGAGAGCTAAACGTCGTTCATTCAACCCTAACCTCTCACTGTATTGGCAACTCTGTCACGGATGACTTCAGCCTAATTAGACCATAATCAGAGCAGGCTCTCCGTGTGAATTACTCGCAAATTTCAGCACTGCACAGTGGCAACCTTGAAATTGGAACCGTGCAAAGAACGGGAAAATATATCGCTTAGTTAAACTGTTGTTGTAACGTGTCAGTTCACACCCCCTGTGATTCGTGACGTCACACTAATTCCTGAGCATAGCGACTTACAGGACGCTCTCACGTAATCAGATATGCAGTGGACGTTTGTTCTTCCATCTTTAACAGGTTGTGTTCACAAAAACACCGAGACGCTTCGTAGCCGGAGCGAATAATTTCTCTCATAATTTTGAATCAGTTTCCCTCCTGAACTACTGTAAGATACAAAACAGGATCCTCGTTCATAGACGCCACAATAATTTTCGGGCTTACACCTCGTAGAAAGTGACCATTAGGAAGAGAGAGACGTACATGGGAGTCAAGCATGAAAGTGGATCAGTGGGGGATACAGGAAGTGAAAATGGATTGATCAAGCAGGGAGAGACTTAAATATGGGGACAACAGCTATTGGTGTACACAGCATCTTACTTGTGTCAAAGATGAAACGTCGAAATACAAATAAAGCGAGATTACAGAGAGCCCGGAATGTCGTGGCCTGCTTACTTACTTACTTACTCCATGGAGCAGAGTCCTTCTTGCGAAGCTAAACAGGTTTTCAGCTAGTCAAGAAATTCTCCGCATTTTACGGAACCTGAAGGTTCATTGACGCAATCACAAGTGCCCGCCACCTGTCTCGATCCTGAGCCAGCTCGATCCAGTCCATACCCCCAAATCCCACTTCCTGACGATCCACCTTAACACTAACCTCCCACCTACGCCTGGGTCTCCCAAGTGGTCTCTTTCCCTCAGGTTTCCCCACCAAACCCTGTATACGCCTCTCCTCTCCCCCATACGCGCTACATGCCCCGCCCATCTCATTCTTCTCGATTTTATCACCCGAACAATACTGGGCGAGGAATATAGATGTCGCGGCCTACGTGAAAGAATTATTTGAAATTGTAATCAAGGAACACAGAAATCTGAAGAGATAAGAAGATATCGATTAGTTGCCAAGATCTTGAAGTCATATCTTAGGATCAAGACCAATAATACCGCCTACAACGCGTCAAAGCTTCAGCCGGTAGCAGTACACAAGACAGGCAGTGTACGTGTAACGTACCACTGAGGCTCGTACTTCCGTGGAAAGGCAATAAATATTACGTATTCTAAGTATGTGTTCGTAGCCTTAGGTATCTAACATGCAAAGTGCATGCGCCATATTGTCATCTGTGGCCTGTCCGGCTCTACCATTTTTTTTTTTTTACATTATCTCATAAACGGCACGATTTTCGGGGGAAATAATTGATTGAACATAAAATGTGTTTTGTTTTTCTCTACAACTTTCATTTGAAACATTTCTCGTTCTAAGAAGAATTTAGAGAGAGATTATTACAAATGTTCATACATCCTCATACAAAGTACGCGTTATTCTTTTCGAATTGTAATAAAACCTGAAATATTCTCGACATATTTTTCGAAAAATTACTCAGATACCAAATTTCGTGAAAATCCGTCGAATGGGAGTCGAGCTGTTTCACGTGGACGGGCAGACAGACATGACGAAGCCGAAAGTCGCTTTCGCCGATTTACAAATGCGCCTAAGCAGATCACAAATAAGTCTTCACTGCGCAACTGCGCATGTCTCTGCGGCTCCACATTTACCGGTAGAACCGCGCGGCTCCTAACAAGCCCCTCGCTCCTTCCTTCAAACAAAACCAAACTCATTAATGAACGCTTGTAAACTCAGGGCCCTTCCCCTTTTGTTTTTGTTACTTCCAAATCTCACTTGCTGCCCGCTTGCTCGTGACAGGTGGGCACTGCTATGTGGTCCACGTGGCCGTGACGATAGTTTCTTTTCTTAGAAATAATTCGCTTGTCTGACTACTCAGAAGAGAAGCCAAAAAAAAAAAGTATCATTCTTCACCTTGACTTGTGACATAATTTGTAGGTCTAATCGTTACAAATGAAGTCCCACACACAGAAGGCCTTGCATATGCCATCCCGTTGTGGTATTGGCGGTATAGAGTCAACATGGGTGTATAGAAAACATTCAAACACAGCTGAGTATACAGTCATGCGTCGCTTAACGACAGGGGATACGTTCTGAGAAACACGTCGTTAGGCGATTTCGTCGTTGTGCGAACGTCATACAGTGTACTTACACAAACCTAGATAGTACAGTATAGCCTACTATACACCTAGGCTATATGGTATAGCCTATTGCTCCTACGCTACAAACCTGTACAGCATGTTACTGTACTGAATACTGTAGGTAACTGTAACACAGTGGTAAGTATTATAATATTATGGGACCACCGTCATATATGCGGTCCGTCGTTGACCGAAACGTCGTTATGTGATGCATGACTGTAATATTATAAGATACCAACTCCTACATGTTTCGGACATTACTGGCTCATCATCAAGGGGCACACTACTGAATAAAATAGCCGCTTAACGTCTCTATTCCCCGCACGTAGTAGAACTGCCGGAAATTCCCCAGTGTTTATATTATATTATATTATATTGTGGTACCGCCGTCGTGTATGCGGTCCGTCGTTGACCGAAACGTCGTTATGCGGCGCATACCTGCATACTCTATAAAATCGTCTTCACTTGTAGATGCTACATGTTTCGGCTATTGGGCAATTTTCAGGCACCTTGTCACACACGTAACACGATTATGTGAAGTACAGTTTTTACAAAAAATATACAGTGGCGTTTGACCGTTCGTGTCTGTTGAATGTACGGAAGACCCCTTGAGGTGTAAGCTCCTCCCGGCGGGGTCGTAGGAGGTTCAAATCTTTTGGGATGCGATGCTGTGTCATTGGGCGATCAGTTCTCGACGTTGCGAGTGGTTGTTGTACGTTCCTCTTCAGAGTCGAGCAGTTTTTAGGCGCGTTCACAAAATTTCAAAAAGCGATTATTAGACTTGTCATGTCTGTCTGCCAGTCCGTCCGTCCGTCCGTCCGCACGGAACAACTCGGCTCCCAATGGACGGTTTTTCATGAAATTTGATATATGAATAAGGTAAAGTTCAACCTATAATAGGCCACGAAGGCCCAATAGGGGATTAGAGGTATAGCTCTACTCTTTCTTTAATCTCGGCGCTAGATGGAGTGGGTGGTCAACATCACGCCCCGGTCGATTTACCCCCAGGAAAGACCCGGTACTCATTGTATAGGAGGCTGGGTGGGACCAAGGGCCGGTCTGGACGGATGCGGAAAATCTCGCTACCACTGGGATTCGATCCTCGGACCGTCCAGTCCGTAGCGAGTCACTATACAAGATATATTTGACAAGAGTAACGGATACTTTACATGAAGACCGAAGTGCATTCATGATAATATCTCGCTGAATTCTTCTTATAGTGAGAAATGCTTCACCACGCAAAAGTTGTGCAGAAAATCAAAACACATTTTATGTTCAGTAACTCTCCTTTTTCACGAAAAATCGTGTTGTTTATCAGATAATGTCGAAAACTCCTGCAGAGCAGGGCAGGCCACAGATGACAAAATAACACGGTGCATGCGCTTTGCATGCTGGATAACTAATGCTACTGACACACACTCAGAATACGTGATACGTATTGCTATTCCACGGCAAAAGTGTTGGCAGGAACGCGCCTGAATGTTACGTTCTTTATTCGCTCATTGCCTGTCTTTTCTCTTCTTTGACTGCTGGACCACCGAAGGCACTAGGACCCTGCGGAACGTGTGCAACTGCTCGCCCAGCCACACGGTGTGGCATACTAACAGACCTGAGTCCTCTGCAGTAATCTTTTGAAACATCATCCCAGTTTCAGCACAACGGCATAGAGATGAAGACGCGAATGTAATTCAAGGTTGAATGAAAATCTCGATGCAGCACGGACCTGCCCGTGTACCGACCTTCCGTCTCAGGAGCTCATTTGGATTTAGACTACGTCCTTGACAGTGAGGGGCCGGGATAGCGCAGTCGGTATAGCGACTTGTTACGGGTTGGACGGTCCGGGGATCGAATCTCGGTGGGGGCGAGGCTTTCCGCACGTGTCCAGACCGGCCCTGGGGCGTACCCAGCCTCCTGTACAGTGGGTACCGGGTCTATCCCGGGGGTAAAGCGGCCGGAGCGTGGCGTTGACCACCCACCCCTACCTAGCGTCGAGATTAAGGAAAGAGTAGAGTTATACCACTACTGTCCATCTGGGCCTTGGTGACCTGTTAAAGGGTGAAATTTGCTTGACACTGAGGACGGCCAATTTGCCTCTGCAACGTGGTGCTATAAGACTACGGTGAATTTTGTTTGTTTATGACGTATATAACTATGTTATTAGCAGCTCAGGTTGTACAGTCTCACTGTCAAAAAAAGCGGTCGTTGTCTAATTCGAGGCATTTACCTGTGGGGACTTCGGAGAAACGCACCAACTCTCAGAACTCTGTGCCTGGGCCTAGATACGAATATATGATTTTCCGACAACGAAGCGGGTATGCCGGTCACATGACCGGGACGTCGCACATAATTACCAAACATGGGAACAGCATAGCAAGACTCCTTGTGATAAATACCTTAACACTTTCAAGAGTTCCAAAAATAATGTCGACACACTTTTCTTTCCAATTCTCTCCGATGTGTGTAAGTAAATTGCTTTGTTTAAAGGTCCCGAGGCCTAGACTTTTTGTCCCTATGATAGGGGCAATAGTAAAATGAAGATGAGTAGAATGATACGGGGGAATACCGAAGCATTCGGAGAAACTCCTGTCCCAGTGCCATTTTGTCCCCCACATGTACTGCCTAGGGAAAGAGCTCTGTCTTCTGTGACTTGAAAACGTTTAACTAAGAAACATATAAAAGATCTATGTTAATAATCGTCCAACGATATGCAACACAAAACGGTCTGTTTATTATTCTGCTAGCTCACTCTACATGTTTCGGGTGTCAACCACACCCATCATCAGGAGTACACAAAACTGTAACTACAGCCTCCGGTACTGGTCATATGTTTGTGCAGCTACCTCCCTCTAACGTGGCCAAGCTAGCTTGGCCACGTTAGAGGGAGGTAGCTGCACAGTACCGGAGGCTGTAGTTACAGTTTTGTGTACTCCTGATGATGAGTGTGTTTGACACCCGAAACATGTAGAGTGAACTTGCAGAATAATAAATAGACCGTTTTGTGTTGCATCTCGCTGGACAATTATTAAAAAATTTATCAGCGATGCACGGAACCATAAACATAAAATATAAAAGATCAGTTCGTACCTCACAGAGACACTTATCATCTCCATTACAGAAGGCATCCGGTTAATGCTGTATTGGGAACTCGTCATTGTTCGTCTGAGAATCATGCGCAATACACACAATACACTGTGTGAAAAAAAAAAAAACAAGATTTCGCATTGTCACACGGACGGTACACGTAACTGCCAATGGGCTTTCACCCTTTAAAGACTAAACGTGTCTGTTTTATAAAGGACTCAGTCCGTACCGCGCAGTAAACACTCTCCACCTCGGTTACACAAAACAAATCTACTAATGTTGTGTATGACAGAAGTCGCTGTTTGTTGTGAGATCCGTACTAAACATATAAACGCAATGTGAGCACCATGCAGAATTTTTGAATGATAAACCTGGCGGTACGTAAAGTAATCGCGAGGCTTTGAAGGTTAAATAGCTTAAAGACATTTTTAAGGGCATAAACTACTTCACGCTGAACAGTGTCACTGTGTAATTACTTCGGAACTACTTCCCAGTTTTCTTTAAACTCTATAGCAATATGATGCATGCACCCACACACACGGCATGAGCAAGGTGCACTGTTTACATGTTACAGGGGTGCTGATAAGTCCTTAGCCAGAACAGGAAAGAAACAATCTAATGTTTCTGTCAGAATGGTGTGAATTTCCTTCGGCGCTTTGCCTTGCAGGAAAAAAAGAACTTTATGACAGCTCGCGTCTCGATGTTGTTGAAATCACGCGCGTCCCTGACATGCTTCCGAGCTTGTTTCCTTCCTGGTTGGGTTAAGGACTTATCAGTACATGTCTTGCTCACAGACAGATATTCTGGTTTACATTCTCTAAATCCTGGCTCTGAATAGAGGTCGGGACAAACACTAGCCTAGCTTTGTTCGTGGTCTTCCTCTGTCCTCCAGGAAAATTCCTGGATGGTAACTCAAGGCAGCCCACAGCCGCTTCCATCCACATATTGTTCCATTATTCACTAATTATCTTCAAATAAAATATTAAGAAATATTAATAACATTCTGGTTACAGACATAGGGTAATATCTACAGTTAATCATAAGTGGTTTAACCTTTTAAAGACGAAACGTATCTGCTTTATATAAGGACTCAGTCCGTACCGCGCTGTAAACACTCTCCAGCTCGGTTATAAAAACCAATCTTTTAATGTTGTGTAGGGCAAAATTTGCTGTTTGTTCCGAGATCCATACAAAACGCACCAATTCAATGTGATAATAATGTAGAATTTTTTAATATCGAACCTTGTGGTACATAAAGTTACCGGTAGGCTTTAAAAGGTCAATACTAAAAAGATTTTAAACATTATTATTATTATTATTCATTTGAAATGTTTGAGGCTACATGGGCTGATGTTACTACTGAGAGCGTCTTTAAATAAGCATTATATTCTCAAGGTAGTCCGTTCTGTTCTAATCTTAACCAAATTAACGTCTAATTTTTGGCGGCGTTCTTATTTCGAGGCGAGTGGCGAAACCGTGGGTTGTGTTTCAAATTTCGCTTTTAAAATTCGTACCTATTCGCCATTCACAGAAATACATTTCGCCATCTAATATCTTTGTACGGACTCTCCCAGGCTTGCGCAATAGTTACGTTACGGATCCAAGTCGGATTTTGCCTAAGGTAGACTGAATATGCATGAGGCCAATCAGATATGCACTACATGCAATGCAGTCAAGTTAAAATCCAAACTCCAATACAATGGAAAGTGATCGGCTGCAGTTCCCCCAGTGTTATCGCCCAACAGTATTCTTCCGCCACTTTCGTCCAATTGCGCTTCTATTCCCGCAAGGATAAACAGGGCATGCGTTTAAAAATCTTATTACATAAATTTATTTATTTTTGTTAAAGAATAATGCATGCCTGAAATTGCGTAAATTCAAAACTGATTGAATTCGTGTGGATAGATGCAGTTGAAAAGACAACGTTAAATAAACCAAGAATAAGTCATTATGTGACCGGACTGACTACTTGCAGGTTGCGTGATACAAAATGCTGTTGGTCCTGCTGGTCGCATCCCTGACCCTGAGCGTCTCCGAGTCACATGATCAGCACCTCATAACGCAGGATACGACGCCGCCTTACAGCAACGTCACCGTTATGACGTACAGCGGGGGCAGGAGGAAAGGTCAGTCCACGTGTCTAGACTAGTCACTAGCTTATTGTGTTGCTAGGTCAATGCCACTGTCTTCATGCTTCTTTCCACGAGTGTTTGTGTGTGGCGCGATAAAAAGTGGCGCATCTGAAGCTAACCGTCTGTAGCGCCACCAATACGGTGGCGCTACAGCGTGTCTGAGTGGCCAAAACTCGTTTCTTCCCTCAGCGCCAGTTCCTGAATGGAGTTTGGAGAGGAAGTTGTCCGTCTTTTATTATTGCACAAGAAATTAAAGACGAATAAACATACTGGATACTGCCCTCTGCTGAATTCACGACGAGAATGTGGCATAATTTACACTTATTTAGTAACACCTTGTCTCTGCCACCTCACCACTGCACAGTGGAGACCTAGAGTCCAGCAAAGCAGTACGGGCTTCACTTTCCGCAATAAACAGTTCAGTTTCAAAGTCATGATTCAATATTTTGAAACAAGCACTTTATTTTTCCTAGAAGTGGCGCGTGTAGACGGTAGCTTAATCGACGACGTGTCGCCAGCTGTGGCGCGTCACAGTTATGGCGCTACTGGTGGAAGGTACGTAGGACGAGAGATAGATTGTAGTCGAAGTTTCTGAAGCGCTACTGAATGGGAACAGTTCCATTATAACCAACGATTTGCTGAGTCGCGCCACTGTTTGTGGTGCTACACAGAGGCTAGCGGAAAAGGATCCTGAACAATGGTTGGCTAATTCGCGCTGCTGTTTGTGGCGCTACACACACGCTAGTGGAAAAGGGTCCTAAATAATAGTTGGCTGAGTCGCGCTGCTTTTTTGTGGCGCTACACACACGCTAGTTGAAAAGATTCTTAACCAGTGGTTGGCTAAGTCGCGCTACTTTTTGTGGCGCTGCAGACACGCTAGTGGAAAAGGGTTTTTGCAAAAAACATGTGCTTTATATTGATCAATGCTGCGAAGTAAGAAGAGGCTGATGAACCTACATAACTGTTGCAGTAAATTTGGTACTTGAGTCAGGGTATGTGAAACGGGTGGGGCATACAGCCTAAGCATGCGAGAGACCAAAATGGCACGAAAATTTTCAGCGAAGGACCTGAAGGAGTGAGTCTACTCTGAAGTCATGGGCTTGCGTATATGTTGGGGACTATTCAAACAGACGTTAAAGAAGCAGAATATCAGAGAGCGGACAGCGTTCGTCTGGAGTGGCGCTGGGCAGTCTTATAAAAACAAGACATCTTTTATCCGTAGAACACAACCATTATTTCCTTCATTTACTCAAACACAGCCACATGTTTTGGCCCTAAAACGAGCAACTTCGGGCTACCAACAAAAAATCACAGAGCGAAGTACAATACAACGCAATTTTATTCATTCCATGGGATCCCATTACTTCACAATTGTTACTACATTGCATTGTACTAGCGTCTTTCCTCTGTAAACTCAACACGTTTAGAAAGAGGGTTAAGAATGTAGTTAGTTGCAAGTAAGGGAATTGAAGTGGGGATTGAGTGTAAATGAGTGAAGTGATGTGAATTGTAGTGATGTGGATTGAGCTGACGTGATTTACGTGAAGTGATTTTGTTTTGAAGTGAAGTGAAGTGAGTTAGGGTGAAGTTCTTGGGGATAAAATGCCATGTGCTTTAGGGTGACCTTATACTGAGGGTACTTGATTATATTGTGACTATTTTATTTGGTGTGTAGCTTGACTGTGGTTGTTTTAACTTCTTTTGTAATGTGTGGGTTTTGTAATGTGAGGGTGTGTGTAAGTTTGGGTTTTGTAATGTGTGGGTGTGTGTATGTTTGGGTTTTGTAATGTGTGGGTGTGTGTATGTTTGGGTTTTGTAATGTGTGGGTGTGTGTAAGTTTGGGTTTTGTAA
>Ga0131853_10019613_pt1 | contig 12302 bp, 7 predicted proteins | sample TergutLab28metaG_FD_92764 | JGI IMG/M metagenome (GOLD analysis project Ga0131853, IMG submission 92764) | Labiotermes labralis P1 segment gut microbial communities from Petit-Saut dam, French Guiana - Lab288 P1 (version 2) (version 2) | ecosystem: Host-associated > Arthropoda: Insects >...
AAGCGAGGGACAGTCAGTTTAATTAAGGTCAAAAAATGCACCGAATTGTAACGTGTGCTGCCGGTGTGTGTTTGTGGCTATCTTAAAATCAGTTTCGAGATAAAAATTGTTAATTTTGGATGCATATCTTGCGGACAGGCTGTACTGACGTGCGCAGGGATGTGAGGCTCCGTAGATATTTTTCGAATCCAAAAGGGGGTCCGCGAGAAAAAACGTTTGGGAAACACTTGCTTAAAATATTATGATCTTTTCAATCATTCCGCTTCCCCCCTCACCCCATAAATAACAAAATCTAGAATTTCTGTTCATGGCTGAGCACATGTTAATTGCTTCCTTTGCTGACATTTCGTATTTCTTCTGATATTGCAGGCGGTTGTATGAAGCGATATGCTTATGTATGGAGAGCCTTTTGCTATTTTAATGTGCACAGTGATAGTGCGTGATAGAAGCGAGAGGTCCCTGTTATAGAACTAGATATAAGTTTCATAGCAGAAAATGTCGTTATCTGGCTGACAGATCTCTTTGAATACGTAATGGAGGCCTGGAAAGTGAATGTAGATATACTTTACACGAAGTTTTTGTTTCTTTTTTGTTCTGATTTTTCACTACTTGTGCTGTAGGAGACTGTAAAAGCCAGTGTAAAGCAAAAGAAAATATGTATGAGTGTATGTAGGGGTAACATTGATAGTAGAATTCGGGGTAAAGTGTGGATTGTACGTCGGGCTCCAGTTTCTGATTCGTGTAATTATTAGTGGCCGCTGTTACTAAAATATTCAGTTCTGAATTTAGGAACCGTGAAAATGTATGTACTGAATAACTACTTTTAATTATTTAAAAGAGAATGGTAATTATATGCACCAACCTTTAATGGCTAGATCTCTGATGGTCTCAAGAAAGTAGGTTTTTACACTTTGCACTCTTCATCAGAAGACGGAGGCAGATTTAGCCTCCGAAACATTGTGGACAACACGCAGAGGAATTTTTCGCCTAGCCGAGGACCTGTTAGCTTCTCCAGAAGGATTCTGCTCAATGGAGTTAGTCATATGGATCAGGTTAGCGATCAGGAGTGGGCTGCTATAAACATGGTAATGTCTTCGGGTTCCGTGGAACTCGAGGATTTCGCGATTAGCTGAAGGCCTATTGGAGTCTCAAAAGGAACTCCGGTACTGTACTGCAGTTAGCTAATGGCGTCGCCCATATTGTCAGTAAAGCCGCGCCTGACCGCATGTGGAAACGTGTCTAGGCAACCCTCTTCACTACAGAGCTGAAGAAGTTGCCGCATGATCACGGCGACTCCGTCAGTGTACCAGACGTTGGCCTCATAGCAGCTGCTACAGTTGTCCTGTACGTAAGGACATTATTCTGGCTGACGTGAATCCTTTGGTTTCTGTGAGGGACATTCACAGAATTTGGTGTACGAAATTTTTAAAACGTGAGGTGGCCCCTAGGGGCAGAAGCGCTCTAAACTTTGCTCTGTCTTGAACTTGGCAGTAGATGGAGATGAGTGAACAGTTTTGCGCCCCGGCCGCTTTACCTTCTGGTAAAGAGCCCCAGTGCCCACTGAATATGACGGTGGGTCACAGAACCATTTGGGCTTTTTGGGCAAGGGACAATCTCTTGCCTCCGCCGAGCATCAAATCCAGTATCTTTCAGCCTATAGCCTAGTCACTATAATGACTGAGCTATTCAGGATCTTAGCTATTATTGCAGAACCAAAATCAGTGTCCATATACGCCTTCTCTTCCTGACCCCTTTCTTATAAATATCGACCAGAAAGTGGAATCTGTTTTCTTTTTCTTTCGCGTTTCTTTCATAATTTTGACAGCCATAAGTGAAACACCCTGCAGACCCACATCTGGCGACATGGCTGCCGACATACTCACAGTTGTTGCATATCTAACGTTGTGTACATTTCTACAAAATCAGGAGTCCCTCGCTGAACCACAAAGACTACCGCTCTGAATGATGTATGAGGCGTTATAAAGAGCAGGAATTCCCTGTGGGCGATCCACACTTTTTTCCCCCAGTGTCTCACACGCTGCTTTACCCACACCACTTCTTATCCGTCGCAATACTGAGGCTCATGTCGCCGGTACGTTAGCCAACAATGGCGTCACTTTCATGGTCGCGCTGTCTTCATTATTTTAATGAAGGCAATGTTACCACATGCTGCTTTGCCTACTAGCTTTCCTTTGTCGGTGGTGAATAGTGTAGAGGTGACAACGAAAATAGATATTGAATGTTTTCTGTGTAGTGAAAGAATTATAAGTTGTGCGAATTGAATGGGGTGTACCAGTAGGGTTTTGTTTATAGGCTAGCTGTATCCGTAGCATTAAGACAATTTTCTTATCGTTTCACCGTGCATTCTGTAGATTATTTAATTACACACACCAACACATGCTCATACATATATGAATAAAATTTAAGAAGTAATTCACTGAATGTTTTAAATTATAACTTTAGCAAGGAACACTGTATATTCCCTGAGGATGATCGTGTGATCGAAACATGTAGGAGCGTTTTAAATGTTTTAATATAAATTTTAGACTTCTTAAATAATATACATATAAATGGGGACAGCGGTAGCACAGTGGTTAAGGTGCTGTGCTACAAATCGGAAGGTCGCTGGTTCGATCCCAGTTAGTCTCAGTAGAATTTTCATTGACATAAAATCCCTCCGATCGCACTATGGCCCTGGGGTCGACCAACCTCTAACAGAAATGAGTACCAGGAGTATTTCCTGGGGGTAAAATCGGCCGGTGCGTAAGGCTGACAACCTACCACCATCCTGTGCCGTTGTCACGAAATCTGGGAACCTTAACTTCCTGGAACCCTCTGGGCCACTCCAGGCCTGTAATGGGACTGCTTTAACTTTTTAAATTATATATATATATGCTTGTGTTTGTGTGTCGAATTAAATAGTTAAAGACAAAGTTCGTACCGCGCAGTAAACACTTTTCAGCTCGGCTATAAATACAGTTTAAAGCTGTAAGTGGAACAAGTCGCTGTTTGTTCTCAGATAAATACAATACTCATAAATACGGTGTGGGCAGAATGTAAAATTCTTAATTGTTTTACCTGTTGGTGCACGTAACCAGTAGAATTTAAAAGGTTAATTGTCTGTCAGCACGCCAACTGTCCATGAAATGTGAGCATTGGGAGTAAATGTAACTGCGTTTATGTAACGTTGTGTTACGAAATGAACAAAGCAGAAAACGATTTGTAACCAGATTTAGTTAATTCCTGGCGAAGCATCTCTCACAGACTGCTAAGTAGCTCAGTAGGATATTCTTGGTGTAGCATTTGTGTCATCAAGCAACTGCCTTCGAAACGTCCGTCTAGACGCCAACCATCCATCGGACGCGGCTGTTGGCTGGAGAATATTTGATTGAATTAAGTCGCCGTGAAAACTTCAAATTATGCACTCAGTAGCTAGCTAAACAAATAACTACATATTTGAAGGGAGCCATCCCGTTGTGTACCGTCATTTATTAATTGTATTAGTACCGTCAATACACAAGAAATGCAAAGACCAGTTGTAAAACTACAACTGGGTTATATCTGGCGACATGTTTCGGCCTTTAATCGGCCATCCTCAGACCAACAAGGAATAGTATCGTTAAGGTACAGTCAAATTGTTTGTCCAGTGTAAACAATGGGATCCCATTGGTCAAACAATTTGACTATACCTTAACAATACTATTCCTTGTTGGCCTTAGGATGGCCGGTTGACGGTCGAAACATGTCGCCAGATATAATGCAGTTGTACTGATACAACTAGTCTTTGCATATGTTGTGCATGACAGTGCTAATACAATAAATAAGTAGCTACATAAGTTACTAAAAAATTAACTAACTGAATACGTTGAAGCTTCGTAGTTGCGTGGCTTCACGCTTCCGCCGCGAAGTAGGTGAGAACTGCTCTCTTCTGGGCTATTGCGCGACGTATAGTGGTAATTTCTTACCGACGTTTCGGAACAACCTGTAGGTCCTCTCCTCAAGGGTCAATAATCCAGAAGATAAATGAACCTTTAAGATGAAGCCGACAGGTTGTCCCTAAGGGTCGGTAAGGAATTACCTCTACACGCCGCTGATAACCCAGAACAGCGCAGGTCACAACGTCAGTTTTTGCCATGCCACTCCAAAAATTTCATTTGTTATGGACTGAGGTCACAGGGAATGTCTTCAGCGAGCTAACTTGGACAGCTTAACTGCTGTGAAGTTTGGACTGTACCGCTTATCTTGCTGGCAAACAAAGAGTGTCTGATGAATAGAAGAGGATGTGGAAGGAAGCAGGCCTGTCCAGTTAGAGGTACACTGTCCGCATGTACCGGAAAGAACTGAGGAAAAACACGAAAACATTCAATCACGACAATAAGAATCGAGCCGAACACTAAAAGGCAGTGTTGCCAACTGAACTGCTGTGTGAGAAATATAGCTACAGATTAAAGGTAAAATGTATCGGACTGGCTGGCTTTGTTCCATTGGTTGAACAGGCAGAGACGCGAACAAGAACTGGTAGATGGGTGGAAGACGAAGTGGGGTCTACCGACCAGGCACTAATTGTGTAACTGAGCTAATCAGGGTCACTGCGAAGATGTGTTGACCTGTAACCTATGTCGCTGGGTAAAGGAGCACGTGATTACTACATCGGCTGCTTGGACACGAATCGTGCCTATTGACCCGTGACGTTACCTTCCTATCTGTAATTATGCAACACGTGTACTTCTGAATATTTCTGTTGCTGCTAGATGCCGCTCCTGTGACGTATGTGGAGCCATCAGTTTTGCTTTCAGCTAATTACATTTTCACGTTAAAAAAAAACTCCAGTTCAAAATTTATGCCGCGACTTTCACTGGAACCAGAGAGCTCAAATCGGTGTATTGACTAGGCAAGGAGCTACAGGGCTGGAGAGTCCGCTTTCGATTTTCGGGATGAACAAAGATTTTCCTTGTCCCCGCGGCGTCTGGGGTCCACCCAGCCTCTTGTAAAGTAGATGTGCCCATTGCAGGGAACTTCCTGCAGGTAGAGAGAGCAAACATTTCCCGTAAACACTCAACTTTATTTGACGACGAAAGTTAAAATTTAAGAATTCAGACCGTACCGCGCAGTAAACACAATCCGTCTCGGTTGTACAAACAAGTCAGTTAATGCTGTACAGGGAAATAATCGCTATTTTGTTCTCAGATCCACACAAAACACATAGATACACTGTGTGGGCAGAACGTGGAATTGTTGAATGTTAAACTGGTGGTACATATAGTGACCACTGGGCTTTAATAATCACTGTTTGTTCTCAGATCCACACAAAACACATAGATACACTGTGTGGGCAGAACGTGGAATTGTTGAATGGTAATACGGTGGTGCAGTGGTGCTTGTAGTTACCACTGGGCTCATAATTGGAAAATTTACCTTGGCTGTACACTAACCTTTTAACACAAGGAATAGCGTGAATTATATATAAATATCCAGTCCGTACCGCGCAGTAAACACACTCCGTCTCACTGATAAGAACCAGTCAGTAAATGCTGTATAGGGAAATAATCGCCGTTTGTTCTCAGATCCACACAAAACACATAAATACACTGTGTGGGCTGAACGTAGGATTGCTGAATGTTAATCTGGCGGTGTATATAGTCACCACTGGTTTCATAATTGGCAAATTCACCTTGGCTATACATTAACCATTTAAACACAAGGAATAACCTGAATTATATATAAACACCCAGTCCGTACCGCGCAGTAAACACTCCGTCTCCGTTGTACAAACCAGTCAGTTAATGTTGAATAGGGAAATATTAGCTGTTTATTCTCAGATCCACACAAAACACATAAATACACTGTGTGGGCAGAACGTAGAATTGTTGAATGTTAAACTGGTGGTACATATAGTGACCACTGGGTTTTAAAGCGTTAAAAGTTAAGCTCATACCGCGCAGTAAACACACACCGTCTCTGTTACACAAACCAGTCAGTTAATGCTGTGTAGGGAAATAATCGCTGTTTGTTCTCAGACCCACACAAAACACATAAATACACTGTGTGGTCAGAACGTGGAATTGCTGTGAGTGTTAAACTGGCGGTATATAATTACCCTTAAAATATTAGGAATGACTGGAGCCGTACCTACATAGGCAAGCTGCGGCTCATAGAGGGCTGTAGTACCAACCTTAATACAGTGTTCTGCAGATAATGTTGGGCGCCGTGTTTCAACACCGGTGTGAAATCGGAGGTGGGGTGACGTGGTTGATATTAAAATAGATACAGTCGTAGTGAGGGGTGATACGCGGGTGATGGTAGGTGCGCAGTAACCATTTCTAGGTCGGGGATTGTCTTCCATCTCTCCAGCTAGCAAGCTCTGACTTCCTCTCTCACCGCAACCCTCCCTCATCGTATCCATGCTAGCCGGTCTATCCAAACATGCGCCCCCTGCAGTCAGTCGGTAACCTGAAGTACGTCGGATGGGTTGTAGCTCAGCGGACAGCGGACAGCCGCATCGTCGTAAAATGTCATCGTATCGCGTCGGAAAGTAAAACACTTCTTAGTGGCTGTAACTGAAACGCTGACCGTAGTTTAGTTGCACGTGATGGAATGTTGAGTGCTTGTCGGCTGAGTCTGCAGCAACAGGTGAGGAGCCACACTGCACAGTGTGTAGTGCTTAGCGACAGCCTTCTGTAGGTCCCGTGGTCAGATACCGTCTGTATTCACTGAGGGTTGGTCGTGGGTTTTGTCACTTCAAATTAGGTAACGGCTACTTCCTTACATATACCTTCCAATTCATTATTCACACATCATCTTACCATTCGATGCTGCTGAGCTACTGGCAGCGTTGTTAACTAAGTTATAAACGAATGAAACCACAATAAATAAGTTAACTTTTCATGCCTGTTTTCGTATCTTGATATTCCGCTCTGTGGAATTAATTCCTTTTCTGGCCGGGTCAACCTTGGCCCCATTTTACATGCAGGTCAAATGGAGCTCATGAACTGCTCGTTCAAGGGATACAGGAAATGTGTGGTCATTGATATCCGTCGTTTAGGCTGTTATTTGCCGGGTGTATTTGGGGTTTATGTATGACAAAGAGGCTTATGACTTAAAAGATTTTATATTTTAAAGCCCAGTGGTCACTATATGTACCACCAGGTTTAACATTCAACAATTATACTTTCTACCCACACGGTGTATTTGTGTTTTGTGTGTATCTGAGACAAAACAGCGATTATTTCCCTATACAGCATTAACTGACTGGTTTGTATAACCGAGACGGAGAGTGTTTACTGAACGGTACGGACTGGGTGTTTAAATGTAATTCAGGTCGCTTTTTGTCTTTAAAAAGCTAATTAATTAATATATTTTTCTCACCTGCTTTTTATTGCAGCTCTATTTCAGTTGTTCTCACTAAGTGACCCACAATTCTGCGTTGAGACATGGTCATAAGGAGCACGTAACGTTAAACTAAGGCATGTTCTCTTCTATAGATTTCGCCTAAAGAACTTGACTTACTTTATGTATAATTTGTTGCTTATGCAGCAAGTAAAGCTGGAACAGAAATTGAGCTGTATAGCCTTTGTCAAACAAGCTTTGTTTGACGTCTATTTTCTGCCGGTGTTAAGCCATTTTCGACCTTACACCCACGTCTTAAGACCAGGATCCTGTAAAACGGTTTAACGACATCAGAACATTAAAGGGTTACAAAGCGTGCGTAACCTCGTAGATGTTCTGTGCTAAGCCGCCACCATATCCGATGTTTATTACAATGGAGTTTATGGTGTGTACACCATGGCAGTTAAACCGCAGGGGTTGGAAGACCTTTTGAACTAAGGCACTACTTGTGTGATATGAAGTAATAATTCATTTTGTGGTCTCATAAGATTTCATGCCGTGTAGTTTGGCAGGTGAAAACCGATATTTTGGAGAAAATGTCTCCGTCAGTAGGTGGAACATGGTAGAATAATCCAGAAATTTGTTGTTAAATTTTCTGTGAAAATGATGCTTATAAATCATTTAATGGCGCGACTGTACAGTATTTCGTGGTTTCCTTCGAGTGTGTGCTTCAGGTTGTGAAAACGATGGCATGTGTTTGATTTCATAAAGTGCGGACTATTTCTTTAGTAGCTGAGGAACTCTCAGCTTCTAGAATGTACACAGGGTCCGTGGATTTTCTTTCCTAAACTGAGAAGTTCAGAAAAATACATGGAAGTGGGCCACGGCTACTTTCCGGACCCGCACTTCTCATTCAACACAAAATGACCTTTGTAATTGATACACATTTGTTTAATAACTTATGAACCGAGCTATTGTTCTTGATGTTTTGCTGACCGTGCATCTCAGTATAATCTTAGTAATTAACTAACTTAATGCACAAATTCTTGTTTTATGATCAGTTTATTATATGCCTCTACATGTTTCGAGCACTATGTGCTCATCATCAGGAGGTCAAAATTGTATTATACAGCATCTGGTATCACCCCCACCTGTACGTGTCCGTCCCCTGCACAGGTTCAGAGAAGATTGGTTTATTCCTCTGTCAACCTGTGCACCAGACGGACACAGGTTGAGAGAAGACTGCAGTCCTTTCTCAAACTGTGCACGGGACGGCCACCTACAGAGTGTGATGATACCAGATGCTGTATAATACAATTTTGACTTCCTGATAATGAGCACGTAGTGCTCGAAACATGTAGAGGTATAAAATAAAATTATTATAAAACAAGAATTTGTGTATTAAGTTAGTCAATTACTAAGATTGTACTACCACAGAGTCAAAACTTTATCGCCCCAAAACAGTTAGAATTCGACATAATTATCACCGGTACACTCTATCGTGTAAATTTCGAAAAGTGCTGTACTTCCTGCAGTGTAATACATGAAGTGGCAATCGCAGACTGACAGAAAAAAAAGACAGAATCTTTTGGTTTAATGAGAGACCCAAGATTTATTCTTACTGGGGAAAACAGAAAATTTACTAATCTGAAGGTCCCCATACTTCCCGCTCGTCCTTCCGATAAAGATAGGCTAGAGGCAAGGTAGAGCGTTGAGACGTGAGGAAGGTAAAGTACTGGGAAACGGAATGTTGGGGGTGTGCGGTAGAGGAAAAGGGTTAAACATTTGGGCTGAATTTTGTGTTTGCATGGCAGCGAATTACAAAGTGCTGGTAAAGTCTGAAAGGCTGATTTTGGCTGGAAAATTTGATGGTAATGTTAAGAGAAGTGCATGAAATGTGTGTAGATAAACGTGAGATTTGCGTACTTTGGGTACCAACTGAGCATATTCTGAAGGAATGAAAAAATCACTGAAAACTGAAGACTGGAAGTAAGCTACGTTTTATGTGAAAATTCGGTTCGTACTGCACAGTGAACACAGCTTGCTTCCACCATAGAGTATATCCTTCTAAACGGTATACAGATAAAAAGACTAGTGGGATAAGGCTTTTTTTAGGGGGGGGGTATTTATTGCTTGTTGAGAGACTCACACGGAACACAAGTTTACCGCCTGCTTTAACATTAAAGTAGGCGGTACACATAATTACCAGTGTGCTTAACGGGCCGAGAGCCAGAAAGTTGCTGTTCCTGATCATTATGTTTCCCTAATCTGTGTTACTTAGCATCAAGGTAGGAATTTTGGAAGAGTGAGGGGCTGTATTTCCTCTTGCCTGTTTGGAAGTGAAGAGGAAAAATTGCGCAAACTGTTAGAAGAAGTTAGAAAATATACATATCGCGTCACATCTCTGTCACGTGAAGACGCTTTGTTGAAACATCTTGACCTCAGTAAAAAACAGGACAGCGTAAGTTGCAGTACAAAGGATATGTCATTCGTCTCCGAGTGACATTTCGTAAAGTATTTGGCTTCTACCCTGAGAAAGTTTTATTACTGGAGAATAACCCTTTATAGACTTTTCGTGTGTGCATGTTGATACATTGTCAGTAGCCCACTATTTCTGGAGACCTTCCACTCCTTCGAGTTGCCTGTAGACGCGCCGTGCTGTTCTGAGAAACTCTTGTCTTAACGTGGGTCTGTGGGGTCGAGGGCATAACTGTTGAGTATGTTTGGCGACAGGGTGCTGAGGGGAAGACGTGTGCCTAAGAGGGAGGATGTGGCTGAGGGTGGAGGGTTTGGTTAATGAGGAGTGTCACAGATCATATTCGGGCGATCAGAAGACGGAGGATGAAGTGGACGGGGCATGCGGCACATAAGGGAAGAACCTGAAGGAAAAGACCCATGTGGAAGACCTAAGAATAGATGGCGATGTTAAAGTGGAGTTTAATAAAGCGGAATGAGAAGAGACGGCATAATTTTGTCTGGTTCAGGATGGAAATTGGTTGCGGAATGTTATGAATATGGTAACGAATCATATATTGGCATACCAGTAGCAGCGTAGTGCGTATTTGTGTAGGGATAATGGCCGAATTTTATGGAGCCTAAACATGAGGATATTCTGCGCACTGCGTACGGACGTGTATTTATTTTTTGATGATAATGAACATTGGTGTTCCATAAAATGGCGCTCTTTATTGACTGGCTGAGGAACTGCGGTATTCGTAGAAAGACTTCGTACCATGCAACTAGTTTCATTCCGCTATGTTTGACCGGAAGTGTGTAGCAGCTGACGCCGGAGATAATCACGCACAAACGCACAGCGTCCCTCAGCGTCATCCGTTAGCGTTGCCCGGATTTAATCAAAATCGTCATGTCTTGACAACAGCAGTGAAACTCTGCAATATGAAATTTAAAATGTAGCTGCCCTTTGACCCGTGCCATAGGTTGCTAACGTGTCGCATCATGCGTACCAATCGCTTCGCGAAGCGCGGCCATTCATTGGCACAGTAGCTCCATCTCTGAGGTTCGTCTCTCTAATTATCTTCCTCCATCTTTGAATTATTTAAACAGTTGACAGTGCCGCAGCGGCTGTTCGACAGTTACGTTGGCAGTTGTGAAAGGTCATTGGATGAAGGCAACACAGGTTAACTGGGCTGCAGACGCACGGGTTGCCAAGAAGTAGATTTCCTTATTACATAAAAACTAAATCTCATGTTAATACAAAGTTAAATTGAGCTCAGTCGTTCTACCGAAGTACTGTAATTTCATTGACACAATCGCTGACAATGAGGCTGAAGTTGCCCCGTCTTGGCAGAAGTATTATGCATTTCTTCCCCACAAAAATCAGGTTCTTGAAAGTTGAAGAGATTTTAGTGGAACGTTTAAGTGCTGAAAAGAGCTGGAATACTACAGTTTGGGCCGCTGATGCAGCACTTGTCAGATCGCTGATTCAACAATAATGAAGAAGTGGAAATGGTTGTTTGTGGGAAGTTTCGAATGCAAGAGCCCGGTTTCTAGCGCGACGCAGTTCTTTAAACTGGTGCCAATATGGCAGCACTGCATCAGCGAACTGAAGGATTACATTAAAAGAAACGGATTAAATGAGCTACACCTAACCTTATAATAATTCCATTTAACTGAACACCTTTCAAGTGTCTCAAAAGGAGTTTCAGTTTAATGCTAAGGCACTTATTTTGAGACATAAAGTTTATACAAAAATGTTCGGTGTCGGTGGATCACTCAGTAAACTCTCTCGAAAACTGACTAATATCGGCGGATTTGCAATAGATTGTCGAAAGTAACAGAGGTGTCTCTGACCTCCACAGCAACCGGACCGGCTCTGGACCACATCGTGCCTCAACTATCTTAGTAAAGGAGTTTCTTTGCTAATATAAAGTGGCTAGAACGTGAAGCAGACGACTCGTCTCCATCTAATTCCGAGCTTGTTCTACCTATCAGTTTAGGTATAGGACGATGTTCTTCTGGGATGTTACGTAGCTGGGATCGGTAGAATGTTACCGACGTTTCGGGACAACCTGTGTGATCTTCAGCGGAGAGCGGTCGAATAATATTGGACGGATATTTTTTTTGAGGCGTTGGTATATACAAATCGACGTTGCTTAACATTCCAGAAGAGCAAAGACATCATTTAAACCGCGGAGGGAGCCTGAAATATCATGCATAGGGTTTGCACTGCATAATGATTAATTAAGAACGACAATGGAACGGTAGTCTGGTTGTGATGTTAAAGGTCGGGGCTCGTTTATGTGCAACTGCGGCTTTGTTAGGCGACACTCTGAAGGTTCCGCTTTGATTGAAATATTTATCAAGAGACTTTGGTGAGAGAAAAGCACTCTCTCTCTCTCTCTCTCTCTCTGTGTGTGTGTGTGTGTGTGTGTGTGTGTGTGTGTGTGTGTGTGTGTGTGTGTGTGTGTGTGTGTGTGTGTGTGTGTGTGTGTGTGTGTGTGTGTGTGTGTGTGTGT
>Ga0131853_10019614_pt1 | contig 12301 bp, 4 predicted proteins | sample TergutLab28metaG_FD_92764 | JGI IMG/M metagenome (GOLD analysis project Ga0131853, IMG submission 92764) | Labiotermes labralis P1 segment gut microbial communities from Petit-Saut dam, French Guiana - Lab288 P1 (version 2) (version 2) | ecosystem: Host-associated > Arthropoda: Insects >...
GAGGCTGAGTGGACCCCGTTCCAGACCCAATACTACTCAGAAAATCTGGTAGCGCCGGGGATCGAACCTGGGACCTCTGTATCTGTAGCCAGAAACTCTGACCACTAGACCACAGAGGCGGTCATATATATATAAGCATTGAATATTTTAAGATCTGTGGGTTTATAATTTAACACATTTTAAAATTAACCTACCTGTGCAAAAATGCCTGCATATTCCCCTGTAACTAGTCACCCGTGGCCATATACCGGGGTGCTGATAAGTCCTTAGCCCGACCAAGAAGGAAACAAGCTCGGAATCATGTCAGGGATGCACGCAATTTCAACAACATCGAGATGGAAGCTGTCATCGAGTTTTTTTTTTGCAAGGCAAGGCACTGAAGGAAATTCACTTCATTCTGACAGAAACAGTACCTTGTTTCCTTCCTGGTCGGGCTAAGGACTTATCAGCACCCCTGTACACTATTTCAAAAGTGAAGGCGTTTATGTTATGTTGAGCATCTAGTTCGAGATGTATAGTGTTAGACTGGGAAGGGTGTGGGAGAAAGGAGGGCTGATCCATGTTATGCTCTTACTGGTATTCAGAATGAACCCAAGGGCTGAGAACAACATGACTTTTCCTCAACAGTGTAGTTGGGGATGTGATGCCATGTTGCTGCATTAGTGGTTCCTGATGTGTCAAAGGACTGCTGGCACTATGTTTGTTCAAACAGTGGGAGCCCCTTTCTCATTGACATAGCATCACATCCCAGATAACCTGACTCCTCGGCATAAATGTGGCTGGCTACTGTGCTTGATCGATGACCACTTTCACAAAATTCCTATTGATCCATTTCATGAACAGCAGCATGTGATGGGACAGAGGATATAAAAAATGTATACAAGCAATGATCAGGAAACATGAAGGGAGCAGACCACTTGTAAGATGTAAACATGAGGATAATATTAGAATGGATCTTGAAGAAACATGGTGTGAACAGAATTTGACCTAGGATAAGGTCCAGTGTTGGGTTGTTGTGAATCAGTAATGAACATCTGAGTGGAACAGAAAGCCAGGAATTTCTTGACTGGTTGAGTGAGTTTCCCACGAAGTGTGTGGGTGAGACAAACAGGATGGGCTTTGCCAGCCTTCTCATTTACTAATTACTTACAACAGACCACATCTGCCCACCAATGTAGTGAGGTTATTGAATTTCAAGGCTTATTTTACTACATCTAATATAGTAATCGAATGGTATAGATCCCTTTTAATACATTTCTGCAAGGTATGACATGATGCATACTTATATCCATTGCAGTACCTGTGAGTTACCCCTTTTATCCAGAACTCTAGAAGAATATTAAGATTTTTTAGACCTTATACTCACATGGCATCTGCTGTCAAGTCAGAAAACTGCAGACTCCTTAAGCTATGCAGGGCAGTGTATCAAAGAAGGTCAGACAGTATTAATGACAAAAATGTCTAGGCAACATTCATGGAAGGCAAGCAAAAATGTGTTTAACTTTATTATATGCTACCATGTTAGGAGGAGCAAAGGGTTGGTAATTTACTACTTATTGCATCCTTCAAGTCAATTCATTTATGAAGTCTTTTCCAACTTTATCACTATCATTACAAACCAGTTGACTGTCAGGCAGTTTCATCACCTTCATCGTCGTCGTCGTCATCGTCATCACCGTCACCACCACCACCACCACCTTCATCCTCATAATCATAGTCATAATCACTCTCTTTTTCTTCACCTTTACCTTCTCTGTCAGTTTCATTGGCTAAACAAACAAATTAAACAAAGTCAGTACACAATGTAGAAGTATGGCATCCCCTTGTCAACAACAAATTTCAAGTACCTGTAATTTTTGATTTGTATACACTTTGAAACATTATAGTGTTTCTTTACACAGTGATCCACACATGCCAAGGACAGGGACATATTGGCATTGAAACCAGTTTTCTACCTCACACAGCACTACATTGTGTCTCTGACACTTCTCATGGACAAAACTCGCATAAAGTCACAATCTTGCTAACCACAGTTTGTCTACATAATAAAAGAATATAATGTTTCAGTGCACAACTTTACTGTAGCAACTGTAAGACTGCAGCTACAGGTTTGGCTACTCCAAAATAACCATCATCACACTGTATACCAGAAGTATGAAAAGGAAATTATTTTGTAATTTGAAGGTGTAGAATCCCCATTGTGTTTCTGATTTCCTTTTTATACTTTTGGTACACAGCCTGATGGTGGTTACTTTGGAGAAGCCAAAACGTGTAACTGTACTCTGCAATTGCTACAGTAAAGTTGTGCATTGATGGGTTATATTCTTTTATTATGTACTTCAGAAACCCAACAGCAATGGCACACCTTAAAACTGTTTTTCTAACTGTAATTTTCAGCAACATAACCTGTACTGTTTACAAGGATTTCTGTATGCAACATTTATGTACATATTTAAAATTTTATATTATATTTAAGGAGTTACTTTTTCACATCCAAACTTTGTTTACAATGATCTGTTCAGTACCTCCAGTTAAGCACTGTCACATTCCTAACCCTTTTCATGTCAGCCTCTCCTGCTCCTCTCCCTTCAATATGTCACAGCTTTACTTTTTAGGCAGATTCAAAAGGGAACTGTGAAATCAACTAAAAGCTTCGTCATCATCGTGTATGTGTGTGTGTCTGCATGAATGGAACTGCAATTCCACCAAACAGTTTTGCATGAAAATGATAATGGGATAACAAAGAATTTTTGTGTATTGCACATACAGTTGAACACAACTGTATTTCACCTAGTAGTACAGTAGGTTTACAACTACATGTTTTGGCCCTATATGCTGGCCATCTTCAGGTTGTGATTTAACATACAGAGCAGCTATACAAGATGTGTGGGGTGTTCTTTAAGGGTATTGGGGGTTGGGCGGGAGGAACAAGATCTCGTTTCAATAGTGGGTACCATGTACATATCTTTAGCATAAGAATAGTAACCTACTCTGACATATGTACTTAACTAATGATAATTCACTCATAACAGCCCTAGGTCATGGTACCCACTATTGAAACGACAAGATCTCATTCCCCCCACCCCACACATCTTGTTTAGCTGCTCTGTAAGTTAAATCACAACCTGAAGATGGCCAATATATAGGGCCTAAACATGTAGTTGTATACCTACTGTACTACTAGGTGAAATACAGTTGTGCTCGACTGTATGTGTAATACACAAAAATTCTTTGTTATTGAACCAACACAACGGGGATTACACACCTCAAAATGATAATGGGAATTTTTACTAAAATTTGTTAAGACATTCAATTTTAGTTAAAATCAGGCAAAAGTAACAGGATTTTTCATGAAGACCTACTTACTTTCATGATTACTTTGGTTACCAATATCACCATGGGTACTCTGATACCAAGGTTACCAGTGTTCCAGTAGTCGGTATTGCTACCAAGTTTACGAAACTTCCTTTGTTCCTATATTAATGTTCTCTGGACATTTCCTGTCTTTTTTCCTCACTTTGTGTTCCCATTTAGGTATTTATTTATTCTGTTTTTCTTCTTTTTGTAATCTCTTTTTTCCACTTTTATTTCTCTTGGACTTACAAGGACCACCAGCAACCTTCCATTTGCTAATCCTCCCTTCTCTATGAGCTGTACTGAGTGAAGTGGTAACTTCAACCAGCACAGCTCATTCCTCTACCCTGAAGATGGACACAGCAGGTTCCTCCAAACTTTACTGCCTATCTACAATGTCCGAACTGTACCAACAACTATCTTTTGTCACTACGGCATTACAAATGTTGACAGTCAGCTGAGTGGGCCACATTAATGTGACAAACAAGATGACAGGAAGCAGACAGTTGTCTGATACAACAATTACATCACATCCTAACAGGACTTGCTTGCAAACCACCTTTGCCCTCTGTTATGTTCTAGATATGTCCGCCTGAACATGATTCTTCATACACTTCCTTCTCCCTTACCATAATATACCAAGTTCCACACCCATATATACTATTAGGGAACATCTTAATTGTATGTTTCCCTGGTTCTGAGTTCTTTTAGCTTTAACTGTGCCCAGTCACAAATATACAAACCCTTCATGTGCAATTATAAACCTTTATAACCATCAACACTCACTACATATTGTGACTAAACAGTAATCTACAGGCAGATCTCTTCAGCACATGTAAATGGCACAAAACATACCATGCTGATTCAAGTGCACTGACTGCATTCGGTCAGAAAGGCAACATTTTCAGCATCTGCTGTAGCATTGGTGAGTTTTCATTAGATTTCCTAAAGGTCATCATTATAGCAAATGGTTGACTCACTTCCTTCATAGACTGCTAAACTTCCTGAGACTTGGCACATGATGAAATGCCAACCAAGCATTGGGTGGCCACTATCATTCAAGCAGCAAAAAAAATGAAAGTTTATAACTAAGAATGAATAATTAAAACAGTGAACTCTGAGCGCTTAAAATAACTCTGTAGGAAGATTGTAGGAACAGTAAAATTACTGCAAGGATTTAGTATGGTAATATAATAGGAATCTTCAAGCCAAGTGGGCTTAATTTCTTAAAGCTTACTATTTCAGTTATTCATTACATTCTGATGCAATTTAATATGAAATTTGAGATTCCTTAGGTATGATGATAATCTACAGCATGTGCTACATTACAATTACAGCTCGGAAGCATGTCAAGGACACGCAAGCTGTCATAAAGTTTTTTACCTGCAAGGCAAGGTGCCAAAGGAAATTCACGCCATCCTGACAGAAGCAATAGCTTGTTTCCTTTCTGGTCAGGCTAAGGACTTATCAGCAACCCTGTATGTTGTAGAAACTTGCCTGAAGATTACTATTTGTAGTTGAAACACATTATCTGAGTAAAAGGTAATAAATGCTTATGGTTGTCGTGACAGAATTTTCATTGTATTCGTATATCTGAATTCTGCATTTTATACTGTATCAGTGCTGTTTCAATATTTGACAACATACATGGTATGAACACCTGCTCCTGCTTCAGAACTTCAGTGACAAGTTTGCTGATGATTTCTCGACATCTATCATCTATGCCACTTGGCATCCACCCCAGACGTTCGTGGCATTTAGCACCTGGTGCTGGAGCTGGTAATTTTTCCAACATCTCTTGAATTTCAGGTACATTTACATCACAGTACTGGAACAGACATCAGACTAGTCACACAAATCATATCCCGTGTACATACTGTAGCAATGTACACACGTATCAACATACCAAATGATGACATCCAACACAAGCCATAAACAATAAGATGCAACACTCTTCAATTTCACCATCTTAATTCTTTGAAAATTTCTGTAGCCTTTTAAAGCAAAGTGGTAACCACATGTTCCAACTATTTGTGTTTTGTATGATTCCTGCAATAAATATCAGTTATTTTCACAAACAGAATTCAATGGTAGGTCTTTGTAATGGAGATGAAGTATGTTTACTGTGAGGTAGGAAATCAATTTTTAAATGTTATTTACACTAATATCATGGTTCAAAGGCTTCAGTGGCACCCTGCCTGTCCTCATAGATACCAAACTGCAGCAGGCCCCCACTATTGTAAATAAAAACACTGTAGATCTGAGAAAGACCATAGAAGATTATCTGCTTGCTACCTATTGATGACATGACATACTAGCAGTCGAAGCAGGAACTTCAAAACATGTACTGCTGTTCACAAAGATTAGATAGGCTAATGAAATCTGGAAACAAATTTAGTCACCAGTAGTTCACATTTTAATGATGATTTGTGCCAGTGCACTGCAGTCATAATTTTACAAAATGAAAGTCTGTGTCCTTAAAAAATTATCAGTGAAAAAGAAATGGTGGCAAGCTTCTCACTGTTGTTCTTCCAGGCTTAAAATTAATCCTTTAAACTCCAAGTTAAATTCCAACTGTAAGTCCCAGTTCACCGAATTATTCTGCAGGGTATTTAAATTTCATGCGTGCTTTTCAAAAAACCTGAATATTTCGAGAACTATGTGGGATAAATCTGTGAAACAAAAAGCATTTTGTGGGGAAGGAAACAGACATTGCTCAGAATGCCTTTAAAATGCTGTAATATCCGTATTACATAATGGAGAAGATAAAGTTTCTAAACAAACTTGTAAATATCCATGTTCCTTTAGTTACAGGCTTCAACTTTTGGACGGAAGAAGGACGAAAAGATGTCTTATAAGTTATTTTTTGTGTGGTAATCCGCAAAACAATTTCAGTCCACACAAAGCACCACGTCACACTTCACACATTTGAACATCATTGTTTGCGTCATGCCTCTCACTGAACACACATAACATCGTCGATTCGTGTTACTGTGGCCAGGCCAGTGCTTATTGTGACGTGCGTCCAGTCTTCCGATGTTATTAGAAGCTGAGGCTGGTCTCCCTACAGTCATGGATGGTCGTGGCTCATGCCCAGACTGTGCCAGCATCTCTCTGATAAGGGTGAGTTGAAAATCTCTGTGTGAGATTTTCTTCCCACTACATGAAGATAAAAGGATGCAACTGTTGACAATGACCAGTTCCAACAGGTGGAAAAAGAGCTTTTTTGTCCACTTCCATTTCCGACAGTTAGCTGTGTAGCTATTGGCCATTCTATCAGCATTGTCAACATGCCCCTTGTGATGGTTATAATCTGCCACAATCGCCGGTTTTATCGCGTGCCTATGTTCATTGCGATAATTGCCTTCTCTGGGTGGATCGTGAATGTTTATCAGGAGGCACACGTCTCTCTTGTCCTTCCACACCACAGCCGTCAAATCACCCCTGGTCCTTACTTGAATGTCACCACATTTCAATCTCAGTGTCTTGGATTTGACGTCCTTGGGCATGCCCTTTCTATGTAGTCTCACTGTCACACAACAGGAAATTTTTTTCTGGTCCAGGTTGTCAAACAGGTCAGGGGAGGAAAAGAAGTTGTCCCTGCACAGTTTATGGCCAAATCCTTCTACCTCCCTTGTCAGATTAGTCACTGTAGCGTGGGTTGCTCTCAGGTGTTGTGCCGCCCTTTGTCTGTCTTGACCAAGGTAAACTTTCGTGTCATATATATATATATATATATATATATATCCAGTAGAGTCACATAGTTTGAACATTTTGATGCCAAAAGTTTGCATTTTTTTGGGGATGTATTCTTGAAAACTCCTTCCCTTGAATTTCACAATGACTTCATCTACTGCCAAATGTTCGGTGAGGATGTAAAATTTTGAAAAGTTTGTCCTTATAATTTCAAATAAGTCTCGTATTTTCCACAGTCTGTCACCTCTCCTGTCAACTCCATTCCTATTATTGTCCATGAAATGCAGAAATCGTAGTATGTGATAATACCTAGCATGTGCCATTGTTTGTCTGTAGAATGGACAGCAAAGCTGTTCCATTTTGGTCCAGTAGTCCTGCAGTCTGCCTTGAACTGTATGTCCCATCTGTAACATCAGAGCCAAAAATGCAAACATTTCCACTTCTGTCACATCACGATGGGGAGAAAGTCTGTCATCAGAATTGCCTAAGACCTGGTGGTAGTAGCGATTCATCTCCACAACCAGCAAAGTAATCATTTCTGTGAAGAACAGCAGCAGAACGCTACGTGGAGTGGACTCTCTCGTTATGTGCGCAGCTTCACTGCTTTTCTCGTTGGGGGCCCCAATAAAAGTATGCACTACATGCCTTCTGGGTTTAGGGGGCAGTGTCCACAGAGAGGGTTGTGGCTGTTGACCTGCCACATTACCAACATCAACCTCATCTTCAGAGCTGCTGGCGAAAAAATCTGGGTTTTGAGGCTGTGAAATGGAAGACCATCACAAAGGTGGATGTGGCTCCTCTTCATCCTCTGTCTCTTCAGATGCGAAAAATTTCTCCTCGTCGCCGTCCGAATCCATTACGATTGCTTGTATTTGATTCTTAGATAGGAGATGAGCCGTTTCACACGCGAAACCTCATGTTCCATTAAGACACACTGTAGCGCAACTACAGGGTAGAAACAGCACAATTTCAACTGACAGAAGTCAGACTTTCTGCAAAGTACTTGGTGGAAATGTTTCCTTCCCCTACCTAAGAACCGTTACTCAGCTGCCTGTTTGTAATGGCAAAAGGTTTTATGACCCAAATATTTCATTCCATTTACTAAATGCAAGACTAAATTAACTGTGCAGTATGTTTTCAAGACTTATGACACTTATGCATTCAGGGCTAATTAGGGTCTTGGTAGCTCACTAAATGTTTACACACAAATATGGCACAATAAGCATTTCAGGATTCATTCAGTGTTGAGACATTGTGCAGACAGTAAAAAGAGAGGGCTGTCACTTTTGCCAAACCTAGGTCACCAAATAGTACATGCTAGAATTGCTGGCATTACTAGGAGCTCACCATATTTTCCACATTAGAATGCTAAGGGTTAATGTGTAAGTCCAAAACATTAAATTATAATAATTTACTATTTTAATTTTTATTGCATAAATACTAAATTTATATTCCTAGTACTTTACATCCTTTAATCACTTCATGTACAATATATTTTCTTTGAGAAAATAAAAATACTTTTGTCAACAACTGGTTTGTGGCCCAGGTGGGGTTTGTAGATTTTCAAATGGCCATTATGCTGTACCCTGCCCTGAACATTTATTTACTTTAATTAAATACAACACTCAGTAACTCAGATAATAGTTTGCATGGCAGAATGACAGGCGATAGTGCATGATGAACTGCACAGGCTATGGGCAGATCGCAGTGTAACTTGCATTATTATCCCAGTACTTCTTGGAGGGATTATGGAAAACTGCAAAACAGGACCTTGGTGAAACAGGTAAGCCAAGACCTGAGAAACAGCCACAGTGCAGTGAAGATCAGAGTTGTCCCTCTCCGTGCCATGTAGACGTACAGGGGGAGAAGAGATCTTGCTCCACTCATGCTTAACCTCAGCCGTGGTTGAAGGTGAATGGTCCAATGCATGTTCTGACCATCTCACCTGCTGGGTGGGTCCCAGAGCCAGTGTGGACATTCTGAAGATCGCGTATCCTGCAGCCTAGTCACAACACTGACCAAGCTATCCTGGCTCCCCTGTGATGTTCAGACTATATATACGATACCTGATAAAACATCTGTCTGGAAGGAGGCACCATTCCAGGATGGAATATATAGATGTTGTCTTTGTTTTCTATATCATCAGCCTGTTTTTCTTCCATTTTCTCAGGTTGCAAGTTCTCCTTTGTGATGACAGCTGTTTTAGGGCGGCAAGACGGACTCGATTTGTAGGGCAGCAGATAGTTGCAGTAACTTCTCTTAGCTTTCACTTTCATCTTTAAACCACCTGAAAGACAATGTAATTGAAACAATGGTTTACTTATTTTGAAGGTTATGAGGTAGAACTCCAATCATTCTTAACCTCAGCACAAGCTGGAGGTGAGTGGTCAGCTTCATGTCCCTCCACTTTACTCCTGGGTAAAGAAACACAGCAGCCACTGAACAGGAGGCTGAGTGGGCCCAAGAGACAGTCTGGATGTTTAGCAAAGGGGAAAAATCTCCTGTCCCTGCTGGGAGTTGAACCCATGAGCTACACTGCTACAGATGCAGTGTAATTGCACTGCATCTTTATGTCAGCCAAGTCTATGTATGATGCAGGTACCATAAAAAGTTCCATTATATCCTTACATCATGGCTGCTGTAAACCGTATTTACGTTAATGCAGGGATAAGGCTTACATTTTTTGCAAAAATGTAATAGAATGATATCTGTGGGAAATGTACAGTTTCATTTACTCAGCAAACCACCTGGTGCACAACAATACAACAAAAATAAACTACTGCACCTTCAGTTTTGCACCCTTGCCCCACACATTACTACGTCAGAGAAGCACAAACACATTTTAAAAAGAAAAAGGTCAATGAAAACAAATAGAAGACAAGGAACTGTACCAAATCTGCTCCAAAGCCAGGGAATATAGAGGCAGTATAATCCCCTCCAGTGACCCAACTGTTACACACAGAGGAACAAGACAGGCAATGTATGTATACATGTAATATTGAGGTGTGTTCATGTGACCACTGTCGTTGTGCAAAAGCCAGAAGTATTACATATTCTGAGTGTGTGTCTGTAGCCTTAGTTATCCAGGATGCAAAGCACATGCACTATATTATATTGTCATCTGCAGCCTGTCTGGCTGTACCATATTTTTCCACTTGTTCTCACACAAAGCATAATTTTTGGAAAAAAAGTTACTGAACATAAAATGTGTGTTTTGATTTTCTTAGCACTCTTGTCTGTAACATTTCTTGTTCTAAGAATTCAGCAAGTTATTATCATAAATGCATGTAAGTCTTCATGTAAAGTACCCATTATTCTTGCAAGATTTTAATCAAAATTGAGTTTGACAGATTTTCGAAAAATACCAAAATATCAAATTTAATCAAAATCTGTCCAGCGAGAGCCAAGTTGTTCCATGTGGACAGACAGACAGGCATGAAGAAGCCAACAGTCACTGTTCATGATTCTGTGAAAGTGCCTAACAATAAACCAATAAAAATGCACACACAATTATAATATACCAAACGTAAGAAAGGAAAAACTGCACATAAATATGACTCACTCCCTCACTCAACATGGTTTCTAGTCAAACGCAAAACCCACTCCTAATCACAATTTAGAATAATGGCCCCACCTGAGAGAGACTTCCATTACCTGTCTGGTCACATCTGCCTAAATCAAGGAAAACACTAGACAGGCTGAGAGACAGGAGTTCAGGACCGTTTGCCATGGAAGTCTGACAGGAAGGAACTTAAAAGGCAGGGGCAGAAATTCCAGACAACAGCAGGAACAGAGCTTCGATACAAGTCCAGCGGCACAGCTCAGTTCCTGTTACCCAAAGTCACCACTTCATTTACAACAGCTACCAATGGTTTGTTCTGAAACTACACATCATACCAGCAGTTCTAAGCCTGTAATCCAGTGTCTGGTACTTGAGAGAAGTAGGGTCTAGCCGTGGATCATAACCAAAGCGAACCCACATGACTCTCCACGGACCAGTTACAAAATAATATGCAACTACAGGCAACAGATACTTTAATTGTGCTTTGGTGTATTTGGTCAAATACAGGAGAGCATTCTTGGACCACACAGGACGTTCTTCGAAGATCTGCAAACAATTGAAATGTTACATTAGTAGCGCGGTACATACATTTTATTCTATTCTGGTGCTTAATTCTAACACAATAAATACTAACCACACATGCCATTCAGCGAATATGGGTCTTACTAACAAACTACATGGAGCAGAGCCCTTCTTGAGAAGCTAACTGTTTGTCAGCCAATCAATAAACTCACCACCTTTTATGGAACACCAAGAATCATTGATGTGTTCACATAAGCCCACCATTTGTCCCTATCCAGTCTCTACCCTCCCATTCTATTTCTTTAAATTCCACATTACAGTAATGTTATTCTTCCCTCTATGCCTAGGTGATTCAAGTGGCCTCTTTCTTTCAGGTTTCCACAACAAAACATTTTTTTCTTCCCCAAGCGCCATGTGCCCCACCCACCTTATCCTCCTTGATTCTATCACCATAATAACAAGTGGTGAGGCACACACAGATCATAAACCAATGTTCTTACATCAATGCATATTATGATGTAATACTGTGTAGTGTGTTGCATATGTACCAGTAATCTGCAGGAACATGCCACCTTCATCTTCACTGTGCATACAGAGACAGCAGGTTGCCCTGAAATGTCAGTACAGCAGTGACCTCATTGTTTATTATTTGTTGCAACAGGGTGAGGTAGCAAGCTGGTAAGAAAGGAAGCAAGGTACAGTACATGCACCAGCAAGTATTTTATATCTATTGCAACAATGTCTCTCATGACTGAAACTACAAAATGTAATCTCAACAAAGCAAATATATTTGAAAAAGGTATTCCACTGCCTGGCTGATCTGAGGTGATACTATCAGTGATCCCACCCCGATGACAGCAGCTATGCAAAGTGTTCAGGAACTTGGCTAGTAAGCTGGTCACTACTATGACAGCCTATCGGATTACACAGCATCACATCCCAGAAACTGAGCAAGAGGACCCAAGCAGGGGCACTTACAATTCTTATTCAGAAGGTACAAGGTTTGAATCTCAGTTAGGACATTCATTACACTCACAGGTTCCTGTGGTGCTCCTCATTCACTCCACACAAATGACAAGACAGTATATTAAATTACACTACGACCATTCTCCCCCCCCCCCCCCCCCCCCCCCCCCCCCCCCCCCCCCCCCACCCACCCCCCCCAAC
>Ga0131853_10019617_pt1 | contig 12301 bp, 10 predicted proteins | sample TergutLab28metaG_FD_92764 | JGI IMG/M metagenome (GOLD analysis project Ga0131853, IMG submission 92764) | Labiotermes labralis P1 segment gut microbial communities from Petit-Saut dam, French Guiana - Lab288 P1 (version 2) (version 2) | ecosystem: Host-associated > Arthropoda: Insects >...
CGTAGCAGGGCACTCTTCGCAACATAACATTACACAACACGGCATGCTGCCACAACACCCAACTTGTACAATGAAATTAATATGTGACTATTTCTAGTGTGACTTTAGCAAGGAATATATAGCCCCCTGATGATGGTCTTAGGACCGAAACATGTCGGAGTGTTTTTAATGTGTAAATTTTATAAATTTTATATATGTGCAGTGGTTGGTGTAATAATTGAGTAACTCGACAACATGCACGGTGTAACAATAAAAATAAGCAATATACAGATATATCTGTACAAGTCCCATGACAGATTAATTTAAATTTAGATTTACAGTCATTTTTTCACTGAGTTAACTAACCTTATATCCAATGTCAACCTCACACCCCAAACAATCAATGAACAGTAATCCAATCCTGATCCACTTCACACTAGAAGGGTAGTAATGAACATTATGCTACTATACATAAAATTCTGTGCCTTCCTTATAGCCAAACGGATACAACACGATACACAGAACCTCCTACCTGGGTGGTTCTCCATCCTCCTCTTCCCTGTACTGTAATCTACATGAAGATGAGTGTTTAAGCATTCTTTTGCCATCCAAGCTCCACACTGCACCAGTAAGAGAAAGGGTCTGATCAGTCAGTTCAGACTGGACAGCCACTGGTGCCGAACATCCTCCACCAAGTGTACGCAGGAAGCTTCTTTCTGCTAGAACTCGGAAAGTCGTAGCTCCATGGCATAATGGTTCCAGAAGTCTGAGAGTTGCAAAGTCATCTTCTCTGCACTCTATTGCCAAGGCACCTTGTCCCACAGCATATAAGAGTTCTTCTGCCTCAAATTTCTGCAACATGGTATGTTTCCTTATTTACAGTTTAATTAACAATTACAGCACATCATATGGTCCAGTGATTGGTGAATAATGCATCAGACAGATGTGCAAGAAAGCAGTCACAGCCAAATTTCATGTATTATCCAAGCATTCAACAAAAGGGAATGAAAAGAGCCACAAAGAACATCAGAATACCCAGTTCCCCAGTCAAATAAAAATCAGGCATGTTAACGACCTAAGCATGACAGTCCTTCAGCTTTCATGATCACATGAAAGCTGAAAACCAAAACAGTGTAATGAAAACAGAATATAAGGTGGATTACAGAAGTTAATTTCAGCCCCTTTTAGGCAGATATCTCAAATAGAATTTGTATTACTACTCTCATGGAACCTTACTGGATAACAGCCTGCATCTGTAAGTGCAAACGCAACACTCACAGTTACAACAATCCACATTTCGGTACTCACCTGACCTATTCTCTTCTCCCATCCCATTCTTGTAAGCCCAGCAGAAGCAAGAACTACAGCTGAATATGTATCACCATTATCTAACTTATTCAGTCTTGTATTGACATTTCCCCGAACATTTTCAACTTTGAGGTTTGGATAACTTCTGTTGAGCTGTGCTGTACGTCTTAATGAACTTGTTCCTGAAGAAGTAAATTCCAACTAGTGTCACAAATATAACATACGTAACTTACAAGTGACAATGCATTATTTAAATAAGTATAAATTAATTAAATTCACTCACCTATGACACTGCCCTCTGGTAAAGTTTTCAGAGTTTTCCCTTCATGTTTTGGATGCAAAACAAGTGCATCCCGCGGATCTTCTCGCCTAAAATCAACACAGATAATAAATGCTGATTAATTTACTTCTGACACATGTTATTATTCCAGTTTGTTATAAGAAAAAATATTAATTATGCAAAAAGAAGCTTTAATTCTACATCATACCTAATGAACATCTATAATTTAATTAAGGAAGTGACACTGTCAGTCTAATACACTGCTGCTCACTACTCAGCTTATGACTTCTGACACATTTGTGTTCTGTGACTTCCACCTTAACCAACCATCTAATGAACAACATATAGCTGGGTCCTTCTCTTCAGAAGCTAACAGTTTCTCAACCATTTAAGCAATTACCCACATTTTCTGCAAACCACAGGTTCATTTCTGTATTCACAACAGCCTGCCTAGTGTCCCCATCCTCAGTCAGATTAATCCAAGCCATGCCCTCCCATAAACAACAATTCCATTATTGTCCTCCCTTCTACGCATATGTCTTCCAAGTGGTCTCTTTCATCCACATTACCCTACCAAAACCATGTATGTATTTCTCTTTTCCCCCCACACATACCACTTGCTCCCCTAAAATAACATTTGGTGAAGAGCACAAATCATGAAGCACCACAAAAAAAAAAAAACTCAGAATCTAAAATATTTGCTGAAAAAATATACATTAAGTGCAAATTTTGGTAAATTTTTGTAACAGGGGAAAGATAAACACATACTATGATCTATGCTTTCTTCAGGAATGGAAACACATAACCAACTTCCTGGCAACAATAATGCAGGCAACACTGCCACTGCAGACAATCCTTCATCACTTCCACACACCCTTCATTCTCACAACCAATTTCACTAACACCCACTCATTCCTGGTGCATGCAGTGCTCTTCCAACTCTCTCCCAATAAATTACTGTACAAATTTCTCTTCTTCTCCACTACTATTATATCACAATGGTGAAATTTTTAATAAGTGCCATCAATTTGCAAGCACTTTTTCCTTACTTTTGATCAGAACAGTACTTAACAGGATACTGAAATTTGTAGTGACTTCTCATTACACACAGCATCATATGCACCAAATAACACCTCTCATCACATGAGAAGGAGAAAAATGTAACACACATGCACACCACACATTCCATAAATAAAATATGCAACAGGTATATCCATACGGATCTTTTCTTTTATGCAAATGCCTTAATAAAATTATTACAGTTGTGTTCCCTCATGACATCCACAGGAGACAAGATGTCTAATCTAATGTAGTGTGCATAGATTACTTGTACTGTTGGGGAATAAAATTTGAGACTTAATGGGTAAGAAAGTGGAGCAAGGAAGATGAAAAATGAAAAACAAAGCAAGAGTAATATCGTCAGCATCACATTTCTCAAACACCTTCTTCGTCTCAGGTTACTGAACCTATAAAGCAGAAACATTTTTAAGTATGTTATTTAACAACACTGGTTGTAACTGACAAGGCTGTTGTACATCATACATACAAAAACATGTCAATTATCACTGTAGTTATGAAGAGCAAAGATTTGGACTGAATACAGAATAGGGAAAACAATTGCTGCACATACGTGTCTACAGTACAACATTCCTTAAACACGAGGAATGACTGTTATTTGTTTAACAGAGGCAATATTTGTGATTAAATATGTAAATATAATCAAAATACATTTACCATATGCCCTGAAATCCACGTCAAATACAGTGAAATGCTAATAAAACACACTTCCCCTCCCATGGCAACAATACCTTACTTCAACACTGATGCACACATGACTAAACCATATCTCTTACCATCATCCATCCCCCACAGACCACACTATTTGCATATCTCCTAATGGTTGGGATAATAAAAATGGTTCTTCTGGACCCCTCCCCACCAACTCCCACTGGCTCAGAACAAATCCTTTACCCTCTTCCTTCCTATATAACTCACTCACTTCTTAGGCATGTTCACAAAATTGCAAAAAAAATAACTATTAGCTTTATCACGTCTATCTGTATGTCTATTTGTCCATCTGTCTGCATGGAAAAACTCGGCTCCCACTGGATGGATTTTCATTGAATTTGATATTTGAGTATTTTTTTAAAAAATCTGTCAGGGAAATTCAAGATTCCTTTACATGTGACAAGGGTAATGGGTACTGTACACAAAGAACTGCATACATTTATAACAAAATCTCAATGAATTCTTCTTAGAATGAGAAATATTTCAGACAAATTTACAGAGAAAATCAAAACATACATTTTATGTACAATAACTTCTTCCCAAAAATCATTCTGTTTACAAGATAATGTGGAAAAATGCAGTACACCCAGACAGGCCACAGAAGACAATACAATGTGGTGCACATGCCTTGCTTGCTGGGTAACTAAGGCTCCACACACACACTCAGGATAGATAATAATGCCTTCCCAAGGCAATAATGGTTAGGCAAACATGCCTCAATATTACATTATATGTATATTGCCCATCTTCATCTATCTGAAGCTAGACAAGCCCCTGAAGATGAAGGAAGAAAGTTCTTCTCGAACACCGGAAAAAACAGAGCACACTACACAGTCTCAAAACCCAAAAGACAACCATAATTTGAACAACCACTGTGAAAATCTGAAATCTTATAATGGACATCACACTCATTGTGGGTTGCCAATGAAGACAGTGACCGCATATATATATATACACACACACACACACACACATATATATATATATATACATATACACATACAAACGCAGGTCACCAAGGTAAGTAAGAAACCTACCCAGGATGCTTAGACGCAATAAGCATGGTTTGAAAATAAAAGTGACACAGAGTAATATGTTTCACAGCAGGACAGTGAGGTTGTAGAAACATTTCATGGTATTAATGTAAACCATGATCTGTTGTTTAGCAATTATGCATATTACCTACCCAGGACTAAAACCAGAATGTCTGTCAAATATAAACCCCAAAATCTAACCCCACAACTCATAGAAGTGTAGTCTTGCTGAAATATTGTTCGTGTTTGATGTACAAGCTGACAACTACAAAGTTACTTTGTCACTAAATGAAACCTTGAAACCTTTAAGTGTAACCTTGGATGATTACATGTTTCATTTGTTCATGTGTCTTGGCTACTGTGACTTGACTGTGTGTGACTGCAGTCTATTGGCAATCATGATTTAATATGTTATGAAATGAACAAATGCAAGAAGTAGTGATGACAGCCACCAAAATATGCAAAGGCAAGTCATTAAATAACAGGAATTTTATAATAACTTTTTTACAAGAGAACTTATAGAAATTGTTTGTGTCTTATTTTTTGACACTGTCCCCCTGCTTCGCAACACACTTGGTCCACCTCTCCACAAGCTTGTGGGTGCTCTCTAGAAAAAAGCTTTTTGGCGTGGCCTTTAACCAACTTTGCACTGCATCCATTACCTTGTTGTAATCTGCAAATGTTCTTTCATAGGTCCAAACAAGTGAAAGTCTGATGGCACCAAGTCCTGACTGTATGGAGGATGTTTCAACACCTCAAATTTCAGAGCACATACTGGATCCACCATATACGCAGTTGTATGGGGGTGGGAGAGAAGTCCCCAGCATTTTGATCATATCGTGGGCTTCGACTTGTTCACTAGCATGTCACTGTATCATGCACTAGTCACAGTTTGACCCTTTTCCTGGAAGTGCACCAATACAGGGTCACTGACATCCCAAAAGATGGTCAGCATGACTTTCCCAGCGGAAGCCTGTGTCTTGAATTCTTTGTTGGCCAGAGACAACGGGTGCTTCCACTGCATCGATCGTCTCTTACTCTCTGGTTCGTAATGGTACACCCAGGACTCGTCTCCTGTCACAATTTGATTGAGAAAAGCATCTCCTTCATGAGCATGACAGTCCACATGCTCCTGATAAATCATCTGCTGTGCACGCTTGTGATCATCGGACAACTGCCTTGGGACCCATCTGCTACACACTTTCCTATACCTGAGGCCATCACGGACAATATCATATGCAGAACCATGACTCGTGTTGAATTCTACAGCAATTTCATCAATAGTGACTCGACTGTAGTCACGGATTCGTTGCTCGATCTGCTGTTTCACTGTCTCAGTTGCACGCTAACTGGTCTCCCACTCCGGTGTTCATCACTGACGTTTTGTCTTCCATTTTGAAATCTTTCCACCCATTCATACACTCTCCCCTGACTCATACAACTGTCTCCATAATGAACCTTCATTCTTCTGTAGATTTCATAAGGTTTCACACCCTCTTACCACAAAAAACGAATAATGCTTCTTGCTCCTCCATGGTGCAAGTTGACAGTGGAGCGGCCATGTTGTACTAGCAATTGCGCAGGCTCATACTGCTCGATCATCACAACCCCTATATGGCATACTGCTAAGGAGCCATTTTGTGTCCTGAAATAAGATTTTTCATTGTGCATACTTTTCATGCACTTTAGAATAAAATTCCTGTTATTTAATGACTTTCTCTCGTATATTTGTATAAGCATTTCCACTGAACAACTGCTCTGGGTACAGAAATATTCATGTTTCAAGGTGATGGTGAATGCAGATTTGTAAAACAGATACATCTCAGAAGATTAATAAGTGTTTTCCCTATTTCTTCTTGGTGCAAGAGAATTAACAGAGTACATATATTACAGATGGCACAATCACAATTTGCTACAATCTACTTACTTAAGAATTGCTCCTATACACATTCCATCTGGCAGTGTTGTTGGTAAATCCTTTAATGAGTGTACCACAAAATCAACATCTTGATGTTCCAAAGCAATCTCCAATTCTTTAGTAAATAAACTTTTTTCACCTATTTTTGGTAAGGGTTTGTCTAAAATTTGATCACCTAGAGTTGACATTTTAACTGAAATCCAGAATGCATAGTAAGTCATCATGAACCAATAACTTGTAAAAGAATTTCCAATATGTATACAACTGATAATATTTAAACCCACAAGAAATTCAAATATGAAGTAATAACTGGACCCAATAACAACATAAACCACATAACTTACACCAAAGATATAATGAATTTATGTATCTTCAAAACAGAGGTGAATAAAAAACATATTGGAAACTTATAAAACTTTTAAAGGGAGTAATGTCTCCAATTTCAGTTCTTAATTTTTAATTTCTAAAGATAAATTTAAGATTCTTTTATGTAACTGTAGCATAATCACGGCAACACAAAATATTTATAGAGTAAGTTCATGACATTATAAAACATACACCTTTTGTGCAGGAATGAGATCTCAATCTTGGTATAGGTTATTGTATACCTACTATCAAACCAAATTTCTCTATTTATTTTTATGGCAAAACTTGATGGCCCTTGTGGCCAAAACATATTGCATATATAAATATTCTACTACAGAACTATACAAGTGTGTTGTGATTAATGGAGCTATAATATTTGGCTCGGAATACATGTTGCTTGAAATACATTATTTAAAATATCAAATAACTTGATACTTACCTATTTCATACTTGTTTTTAGGATTCTGTTCCATCAAGCACTCAATAACAAATTTCGTTTGAATTAGAGCTAACTGAAATTGGAAAAAATCAAAAGTTGTAATTCTAAATAACAGGATAAACCTAAATTTTAAATATCAATAATCCATACATTCAATTTCTAAAAAACTGTATATAAATAACAGTACAACCGACAATTGCATGCAAAAACCTACAGAAGATTTCTACATATTATATAATACTACAGCCATAACAATACACTAAATAATCGATGAACTATAAAAACATACTTAAAAAATATGATTTTCGTAACGCACTGAAAGTGCTGGGATCCTCATGACTTCTCACTATGGTTACAATTAAGCAGCAGGAAAATAAATTATTTTAAAAATACCAATACATAACAAAATCTGCCAATACATCAAAATACCTCAGAAATATTTAAATTATTTGTACGCTCCATTTTTTCCGGAAGTTAAGTTTTTCTCCAACTTCTTACCTCACTTTTTCTTGATCCGATTTTTACAATTTCCTTCATTCCGGGTGCATCCTGGTGAATAAAACTGTTACTCATATTGGCTAACATTATCGCTTTTACTTTCTACAGTAGCAGAAGTAGGTCAGCCAGTTTCTCACGCTAAATACGATGGCAGTAATTACCCGTGTGTAGTACTTAATAAACAATATATTTAACACAGTTACTGGCACTGCAGTAGAATGTGTAAATTAAGGTCATGGAATTACGTAATGACGAAATATTATCATAGTATCGCCATACTGTAACACGACTCAACTGCTCATCACACCACCAATACCCAAAATCTGCAAGTCGTCTGCACAGCTGCCTAGATCATGGCTCAGATGGATCAGATGATCTGTGCTCTAATCCGTGGTTGCACTATCATCTGCGTTCGGCACGTAACTATGGTCAGGAGCATGGTTAAATGAAATCCATGCTCGAAACTTTATCCATCGTACCATTTGTTCTGTGGAAGTCGTTTTTATATATTTCGTGAAACCTCTGGTTTATAATCTTTGCGCAAAGTACATAGATGGAACCTTGTGCAGAGGCAAAGAATGAATAGTGTGATTTGCAGTTGCGGGAGTCAAGCTGTAGTCGCATGCGTGGTGTTGTTGTATATATTACAACATTGAGGCATGGGTAAACCGGGTACATTTGTTCACATTTTAATTGTCATTTCTTTATTCCGTAATCTTGAACTGAATAAGTACATTTTCTTTGCAACCCGTAATTGCCACTACAAATGTGTTATTTGGTGCAGTGCCTTGTAACTGGTACGCATACCGGTCCGCTTTAGGGACAAGTCGGTGGTTATATGTATGTAAATCTATCGGATGTTTTGTGGTGTGCGTTTCGGAGGAGTGCATATCGTGATAGATAAATGAATTTTAATGCATTTGGATTCCTTCCATACGTGTCGAATGTATTTCTCTAGACTCCTATTTTCTAGAATATCTTAATCACACACTGGACAAATTCCAGATGGCATGCCTCACAAAAACAATAATTATATTCCATTGTCGTTGGATTTCAGAACTGTACTCACTACTTTTTTCAGGTTTTTCTCCTCGTGGTGGTGGTTTTCGTGGTGGGCGAGATAGTGGTGGTGGTGGAGGACGAGGTGGCTTTGGCAGAAGTCCTGGTGGTCGTGGCGGAGGACGGGGTGGGTTTGGTGGCAGGGGCCGTGGAGGAGGCGGAAGAGGGGGAGGAGGAAGAGGACGAGGACGTGGAGGTGATGGAAAATAATTATAATGATCATAATTATGTGGGTGATTCAGTTCTTGTTCATTAATGTGCTGACTTGAGAGCCAAGTGGCCAGTAATAGAAGCATTACAACATACATACACAATAAATGACAAACACAACACAAATGCACAAAAATAAAACAACAAAATTAAACGCATGAACAAAATATAAAGCAAGTTCTCTCAACAGCCCCATACCAAAAATATACGTTTGTATCTGTGAAAGTGTATTAAAGTAAGATAAAATCTGGTGTCCTTGCACACCAACTTAGTGGCTGAAGCACATCTGGCAGGAGAACTGGTTGTACATGTAATGGAAATCATGGAGATGTTCATAAAATTATGATTATGAACCCAGATAACTTATGTTATCCAAAAAGGACAGATGTTATAAATAGTGATAAAAAGCAGTGTGTCAAGATGGTGCCTTATGTCATGCAAGATGTGTAACTTTAAGTATTTAAGAATATACTTGTAATTGATATTAGGGGAAATAAAAAAAAACATTTGTGACATAGAGCTAAAAACTTGCATTGGGTGCATTCCAGCTTTTCTGTGTCTGTAGATGTTGTATAGCCCCAAACAGTTGACACATACTAAGGTTAATTCCTAGTTAGTGTTTCATAGAAAATCAGTAAAGAATCAAGGGCAGAGCAGGTCAAGGTTGTAGTATGAATTAACTCTAGCATCGTAATGATTGGGAGAAAAATGTAATGTGCATGTTGGAAAAAATGTAGTTTGTAATTTGTTAGTATCCCCAAGTCTTGGGTGGTATTTGTACATATTATACAAGAATTGCATATTTTATAAACATCGTACAGAGCATTTGCTGATGTGTGCTGTCATCAAGTTGTATTATAGCACAGTGCATTTCACAGCAGAGTTTATGGTATTTAAAATTTTGATATCAGCAGTTAATAGATATCTTTGATACTTAATTACATTCCAAAGATTATTAATAAATATATTAAATAGCATGGTACCCAGGACACATCCTTGTGGGACACCTGAAAGAACTTCAAAAGATAGCAGAAGAGTGCCTATAATATTTACTGAAGATTACTGATTGGTTAGGTAGCTGCAAAATTGGTTAAGGTAGAGATTGGAGAGCCCATATATACGGAGGTTTGGTAGATAATGATGATGTTATGCCTTGGAGTGATTTTAGAACTCTAGTTGCAAAGTTGAACCCATAATTAGCAGCTGCTTGTAACAAAAAGTTCTAATAACTGCTTTACTTCATTAGCTTTCCTGACTGCTGTTGTGGTTTGGTGTGTGATCACAGGCTGATATGCGCCACTGAAGTGGGCAGAGCTAACGCTTTGCACTTTACATTCAGGGTGATGATAGTGGCATTGGTGGATGATCTCACATACAGAAGTTTTGTCAGATAAAAATATAAAACTTGTTTACATCACAGTAAAGCTTACAGCATGAGCAGATATCCAGATGTGTAGTCACACACTCACAAGAGGCACACTTATAGAGATTATGCAACCCTAAATATTTGGCACTGAATGTTTTACATATGTAACTCAATGTGCCAAACACCACATACACATATTTGCTTTTATGCAGTCGCTATTTAAATGAGGTTTTTGGCTTATCACTACAGGCATTTACTGCCAGCACCAAAGGGTTAATGAGGATTGCATTATGTCTTGCTTAGACATGTGTGTGTATGTGTGTGACCATTGCCATATTCTTAGAAGTACACATCATACTGGGGTGACACAGTTAAATGCCTCTAAAAGTGTGTTTCAATATCATGTTCAAATGTAAGTCTACAAGTAAGCATATTGCTTACAGGGTGGAATACACATAGGTTGGTGTTGCCTTCCTCACACTGTATGAGTGTTCCACATTATCAGCTGTTGTGTTGATTGTGCTTAGCTCTCATTTTTTCTCCTCCCCTCCAAAAAAATATTTAACTTTTCCTTATGCAGCCATGGCAGTTGAGCATAAAGTTTCTGTATGTGTGTGCACTGAACACTTAAAATCTGACATAATCCAACGTACATAAGGGTTTCCAAACAAAAGTATTGTATGATACAGGGACTGTCTGTATGTTGTTTTAATCCCCAGTATACTCCTGCTTTCTGTAGGTGGATTTAAAGGTGGAAAGAATGTGATTATTGAACCTCACCGCCATGAGGGTGTGTTCATTGCCAGAGGGAAGGAAGATGCCCTTGTCACGCTCAATATGGTACCAGGAGAGGCTGTCTATGGAGAAAAGAGAATATCAGTGGAAGTAAGTAACAGTTACAGATGTGAAGTGTGGTCAGAGAGTTTTGGACTGGCTCAAGATAACACTACTGCAGTTAGTACAGAACTCATCAGTTATGGACACATACAGTAGGTGCTGTGGAATTATTTCCTGTTGATTTCAAAGTTCTAGCTTGCATCACTGTAAAGTAAGGGTATGCACATGATGGAGCCTAGATGGTCACCTAGGAGGAAGACTAGAACAGTGTAGTTTAAATGGGAGTGCACATGATGAAGCTGAGCCGAATTTGGTCTGCTTGCTGGTAGCTCGAAGAATTAAGACTTGCATTTTTTCAATACTATATGCAACCTGCTTGGAAGTCACGCATGCACAGAACACCATAGTAGGACGTTTTCCACGCAATAATTAGAGGGCTGTGTGAATGGATGTGGTAAAGTTGATAGCCTGCATATTTTGCAGACCACGATTATGGTGTCAAGCCAACCCAGACCACCATAATCATTGTGTTACATTGAAACTGTAGACAGAAATCATATCTAAAATGATATGAGCATTAATTCATTTTAATAAGCAATGTAAATCTTGTTTATACCAGTCCTGGTATTTGTGCAGTCTGAGGCAAAGGTTTTGGCCACCTGGTTTCAGAGACCATGGGTTCAAAGCCAACTTCAGACAGTCTTGACAATGACTCAGCTGGAGAGATGTGCCTGAAACAGGCATCATTGTGCACACCCTTGGTTTCTGCTAGGCTTCATTCGGGGCTCCACATTGCACATACCCAAATTCCTTATTACATATGACATGTGTTGTGCCCTCTACAACTTCTGCTTCTTCATAAAGTTGCAGACTTTAAAGAATGTGCTTGTGCATCAAATTCTAGGTAATAATGAAGAAAAATGAAGCATCTGATTGGTTTTCAGTGCTTAAAAGTGGAGTGTTGTATGTTTGGGAGGGCTGTCTACCAACACAACATACAGAAGACATATGCACAACCTCTAAAGCATATTGTGAAATAAGAGAGAAAAAACCAACAAGATGCAACAGATGTTTATTTTTAACAATATCTCAACACGTTTCGGGCATCATTATGCCCATCTTCAGGAGAACAAGACGTATTACTGCATGTGGTGTGCTGCGCTGGTTCTGCTGGATGTGGTTGGTAGCGGTTGTGGGGCGCTGCGTTGTAGGGTGCGAG
>Ga0131853_10019619_pt1 | contig 12300 bp, 11 predicted proteins | sample TergutLab28metaG_FD_92764 | JGI IMG/M metagenome (GOLD analysis project Ga0131853, IMG submission 92764) | Labiotermes labralis P1 segment gut microbial communities from Petit-Saut dam, French Guiana - Lab288 P1 (version 2) (version 2) | ecosystem: Host-associated > Arthropoda: Insects >...
AAACGACGGCATGGGAATTCCAATTTATACCTAAAAATATTTTTAAAAAACAGTTGACAATAAAATCGATATAGCATATAATAGCCGTATCACTTTAAGAGAGTGATGGAATAACGCGGGCTTTTGCCTGTGGTGAGGTGTTTAAAATAATCAAAAAATTATTTAAACAATTGAATAAATAAATTTGTCAGAGTCCTTTTCGGTCGCTGATAAATTTGGCGACTTCAAGAACTCAAAGGACACTGACAACTGCATATACAAAATATAATATATTCAAAATATCTTATTAGAGCATACATACATAGAGTAAAATTTTTTCGATAAAAAAATCACATTTAGGCTAATTTGGGTATATGTATTTTCATAAATTGATTGAATCTTTAAATTCATCGATTCTCATATGAGAGTTTTTTAATTTATTTCAATCACTTTACAATTCAAAAATTTATTTTTAAAAAATAAAGTTACTTATGTCAAATATATAAAATATATTTGTCAAAAAACAAAAAAGCATAAAAAGCATTTTTGTAGAGGACAGAACTAGTAATGGCAGCCTAAAGATGCCATTATAAACTAGATTAAGCTACAAAGAGCGTATGGGGGATGCCTTGGCAATTGGCGCCGAAGAAGGACGCGACTACCTGCGATAAGCTACGACGAGCTGGAAGTAAGCTATGACTCGTAGATTTCCGAATGAGGAAACTCAATTAGGGTAATGCCTAATTATCATTAACTGAATACATAGGTTAATGAAGGGAACCCGGTGAAGTGAAACATCTCAGTAACCGGAGGAAAAGAAAACAAAACAGTGATTCCGCAAGTAGTGGCGAGCGAACGCGGAAGAGGCCAAACCAGTGGTGGAAACACCGCTGGGGTTCGGGCTGATATACGACGACTGAAAGGGAGAAGAACATTCTGGAAAGGATGGCGAAACAGGGTAACAGCCCCGTATTCGAACCTAGTAAGAAATCATTCAGTACCAGAGTAGCTTGGGGCACGTGAAACCCTGAGTGAATGAGCGAGGACCATCTCGTAAGCCTAAATACGACCAATTGACCGATAGCGGATAGTACCGTGAGGGAATGGTGAAAAGAACCCCGGGAGGGGAGTGAAATAGAACCTGAAACCATATGCTTACAAACCGACAGAGCCCCATACGCGGGTGATGTCGTACTTTTTGTAGAACGGGCCGGCGAGTTACGATGTCAGGCAAGGTTAAGCAATTAAGTTGCGGAGCCGAAGCGAAAGCGAGTCTGAAATGGGCGATTTAAGTCTGATGTCGTAAACCCGAAACCTGGCGACCTAACCATGAACAGGATGAAGTAAGGGTAACACCTTATGGAGGTCCGAACCGTAGCACGTTGCAACGTTCCCGGATGATTTGTGGTTAGCGCAGAAATTGTAATCGAGCCAGGTGATAGCTGGTTCTCCTCGAAATAGCTTTAGGGCTAGCCTCGGACGTAGATTATAGGGGGTAGAGCACTGAATGAACGCGGGCCTGTCATAGGGTACCAAATTCTATCAAACTCCGAATACCTATCAATTTTATCCGGGAGTCAGACTGTGTGAGCTAAGTCTCATAGTCGAAAGGGAAACAGCCCAGACCTACAACTAAGGTCCCAAAGTTGATGTTAAGTGGATAACGTTGTCGGGAATCACAAACAACCAGGACGTTGGCTTAGAAGCAGCCATCGTTTAAAGAGTGCGTAATAGCTCACTGGTCGATGATTGCCGGCGCGGAAGATTTACGGGGCTAAAACATCACACCGAAGTTTAGGATTCTATGCAAGAGCATAGAGTGGTAGAGGAGCAATCTGTTCCGGGTTGAAGCAGTAGCGTAAGCAGCTGTGGACTGAACAGAAGAGAGAATGCCGGCATGAGTAGCGAGAGGAGAGTGAGAATCTCTCCCACCGAATGACCAAGGTTTCCTGGGGAAGGCTTGTCCACCCAGGGTAAGGCGGGACCTAAGGCGAGGCCGAAAGGCGTAGTCGATGGACAGTGGGTATTTATTCCCACCCCGGTTATAAATCATTTGACCAGAGCAGGGACGCAGAAGGATAGTCTATCCGTGCAGATGGAACAGCACGGTCTTGCATCAAGTTAGCTAGGTAGTTAAGTACGTCTAGCGTTGTTATGAGATGTGAGGGCAATGAAATTTAGTAAGGAAGTAGGCAAATTCACACTGACGAGAAAAGCTGCGCTTGGGAGATTTATAATCGCCCGTACCGCAATCCGACACAGGTGGTCGACAAGAGAATTGTAAGGTGGACGGGATAACTGTTGTTAAGGAACTAGGCAAAATGTATCCGTAACTTCGGGAGAAGGATAGCCTCGAAAGAGGCCGCAGAGAATCGGCCAAACCGACTGTTTACCTAAAACACAGGTCTCTGCTAAACCGTAAGGTGAAGTATAGGGGCTGACGCCTGCCCAGTGCTGGAAGGTTAAGATGATGCGTCAGCGAAAGCGAAGCGTTGATTTTAAGCCCCAGTGAACGGCGGCCGTAACTATAACGGTCCTAAGGTAGCGAAATTCCTTGTCGGGTAAATTCCGACGTGCATGAATGGCGTAACGAGTTTGGCGCTGTCTCAACAGCAGACCCGGTGAAATTGAAGTATGTGTGAAAATACGTATTACCTGCGACTAGACGGAAAGACCCCATGAAGCTTTACTGTAGCTTGATATTGAGTTTTGGGTTGTAATGTACAGGATAGGTGGGAGACTTTGAAGCAGAGACGTCAGTTTCTGTGGAGTCGCCGTTGGGATACCACTCTTTACAATCTGAAACTCTAACGCGGAGCCGTGAAACCGGCACGCGGACAGTGTCTGGTGGGCAGTTTGACTGGGGCGGTCGCCTCCTAAAGAGTAACGGAGGCGTTCAAAGGTTCCCTCATATTGGTTGGAAATCAATAGAAGAGTGCAAAGGCATAAGGGAGCTTAACTGCGAGGTTGACACACCGAGCAGATAGGAAACTAGGACTTAGTGATCCGGCGGTAGAGAATGGAATTGCCGTCGCTTATCGGATAAAAGCTACTCTGGGGATAACAGGCTTATTCTTCCCAAGAGTCCATATCGACGGAAGAGTCTGGCACCTCGATGTCGACTCGTCACATCCTGGGGCTGCAGCAGGTCCCAAGGGTTGGGTTGTTCGCCCATTAAAGTGGCACGTGAGTTGGGTTCAGAACGTCGTGAGACAGTTCGGTCCCTATCTGTCGTGGGCGTAAGATATTTGAGAGGAGCTGCCCCTAGTACGAGAGGACCGGGGTGGACGTACCTATGGTGCACCAGTTGTTCCGCCAGGAGCATAGCTGGGTAGCTACGTACGGAAAGGATAAACGCTGAAAGCATCTAAGTGTGAAACCTGCCTCAAGATTAGATATCTCTTTGGTAAGTACCCTCGAAGACTACGAGGTTGATAGGCTAGGAGTGTAAGCATGGTAACATGTTCAGCTGACTAGTACTAATCGTACGAGCGCTTATTCTAATAGTCCTTATATAAGGAGTAACAGAATTAGAGTGATTGAAAAACAAAGAAAAAAACGCGAAAACACATACACATCAGATTAGGTTAAATGAACTTTTAAGACAAAAAGATTTTACCTATGAAAGATAAGCCCTTGAATATTTTGAAATATATTAGAAATTTTGGGACTGTCGATTTTAAAGGCACCGCTGCTTATTATGAGTAAGTGCCGAGTCTAGACAAAAGTTGGCAGTCTTTAGTGTGCAGTTGTGAGTGTTCTAAAAACATTCAGCCACGCCGGTGACTTTAGAGACAAGGAACCACCTGTTCCCATCCCGAACACAGCAGTTAAGCTTGTCATCGCCGAAGATACTAGTTTCGTGAGGAACTGGGAAAATAGGACATTGCCGGTACCAAAAAATCTCCCTTTCGGGGAGATTTTTTATTACCTTACAATGTCCTGGAAACTAAAGTATTTTTTATTTATATTGTTCGCGTTGCGAACGGGTCAAAGGACATTGCCGGTACCTCTTGACTTTTGTGTATTTAGTAGTAAAATTGTTGCTAATAAATATAGGAGGTGTGTATGAGCGAAAATATGAGTAAAGAGTTTATGGAAAGAATGAAAAAGGCAGACCCTAGAAAATATTATGAAATTGTGTGCACGGAAATTCTAACGAAGATGGGCGGCATGAAAGAAGAAATGACAATTGTTGCTGCAAAGCATGGCGGGGCAAAATTTATGTCGCCTGAGAGGTTTAAAGAGTTTAAGATAGACTTCCTTCGCAAGATGGCAGATAAGACCAATATTGTTGTGATTGACGAAGCAGGTATGAAAGAAGAGCCAAAAGAGAGAATGATATTTATTCCAGAGAATTTTGACATTCAGTTTGAAGATGTTGGGCGAATAAAATGCATGCCAACAATTGTGGTCCAAGATTTTGAAAAAACAGGAAAAGCGACATTTCTCTACCCTAAAAAAACAGACATAACATACGAGTAAAACACTTTGGGTATTGACTTAGCTAGAACCCGATGATAGAATAATACTCATGATGGTGAACACGGCAAAACCAGCAATAATGACCAATATCGAAAATGAGAAGAGAAGGCTTGAGGGTCTATCTAAATCTCAAATCGAAAGGCAAAAAGAACTTCAGGCAGTTGAAAAAAGAATTGCTAGTTTTGTTTATGGCGAAAAACTTGGCTATGGTGAACTTTCTAAAGACGCACAGATGGCAATCATTTGTGAGCAAAAAGAACTTTTGTTTAGGGCAAGACACGATGCAGAAAGTAGCCTTGAAAGACATTCAGAAAATGTGGACTTGGCAAACGCGGAAGTGCGTGAAACAAAAGAAAGAAAAGCCGAGCTTGATGAAAAGGTTCTGACACTTTCAAAAGCACTTGAAATAAAAATGAAAGAGACTGAAACCAGATTTGTTGAACTTAAAGAAAGGCTTGGACTTAAGGCAGAATATGACATGCTTATTGCGCGAGCTAACGAAATTCTAGACACTATACTCCTAAGTGACAAGATTGAAAAAAAATCTCATATCAAAAAATTTGACGGCGAAATTAAACTTGCAGAAAAAATGACTTTCGACCAACTTGTGGAATTTGAACTTAGCGAAAGAAAAGAAGGCAAGGCTGAATTTAAGAAAGAACTTGAAGCAGAAGGCGACGGCATAAAAACAATTGTTAGAAGCGTTATACTTGACCATAGAGTTGACGGTCCTGTTTTAAGAAATGCAACAGACGAGAAGAATTCAGCTGATGCAACGCTTTTTGGGCTTATGCAAGAACTTAGCGACTTGCTTGTTGCAAAAAATGCTTCGCAACAAGAGTTTGGACAAATACGTGTTAAATCTGAAGAACTTGATGCACTTGAAGAAGGTTTAATTCTTCAAGAGAAGAAGTTGTTTGAGAACGGCGACAGACTTATTGAGGCAATCAAGTGGGGGCAAGAAGAAATTCTTAAAACAAAAGAAAAGATTTTGGAACTTGAGATTCGCGGTGTGGAAGAGATTAGGCAATATAAAGTGAATCTAATCAAAGTGGCATGTGCAGACATATTCGGGTTTGATGTGACAATGGATGATGATGCTTTGACAAACATTGCAGAACTTGTTGAGGTGGTTGGAAAAGAAGCAAAAGATTTAACCAATAAGGCACATATTCTTAAAGACGAAACGATTGAAAGATGGAAGAGAAGAATTGCAGTCACAAGAAAAGAAATGACAGAACAGACAAACAAAAAAGCACAAAGAGATGCAAAAGTTAAATATGATTCGGCTATAAGACCATATGCAAAACAAGTTGAAAAAACAATTTTAAGCAGTTTGGTTTAACCAAGAAAATAGTAAATTTTTGCTATTGACAAAGCCACATTTAGGTGGTATATTCACAGACACTAAAAAGAGGAAGGTATACACAAAATGACAAGCAGAATTGAAAGAGAACAAATTTCGAGCTATAAAAGAAAAACAGCAAAGCTTAAAAACCTATCAAAAAGGTTTGTAACTTTAAGTGGACAAAGAGCGGAAATCAAAAAAGAGTTCCAACTTTTTACTGACGGCGAGCACAAAGGCGCAATGCAAAAACTTCAAGCATTTAGAGTTGAAAGAGCAATGATTGCTGGAGAGATTAAAGCAATGCAAAACAGAAGAACAGCATATGAAGAAGGACAAACAACATATGCAGGAAAGAGCGATAAGAGAAATAAACAATTTGCGGGACTTATTGAAACAATCTCAGGACAAATCAAAGAAAAAGAAGCAGACGAGTTTGCAGTGCTGGAAAGAGAAGAAAAGATTGTAAGCGAAATGGCAGACAAAGAAACAGCGATGCTTGCAAAACTTAACCCAATTCAAGCAGCAATCGACAAAGTTGAAGCAGAAATGACATCAACAAGAAGAGATATTGAAGACCTTGAAACAAACAACTTCGAAACAATTAAGCCAATCAAGATTGACAACAAAACTGCAGAATATAACGACTTATTCGAAATCGACGCAGGAAACGTGATTAGAACACTTGCAACAAGAGTTGTGGACGGAAGAGTTGACGAAAGCGAATTTACAGTTGTTAAAAACGGAGTGCTTGCACTCACAGGTGAACTTGCAAAACTTAAAGGACAATACCTAAACGCAAGACACACAGGAAAGAGTGCAGCAGTTCTTACAGAAACAAAAGATGAATACGTAAGAAAAATTGTAGCAATATCAGAAGTATAAAAAAACGCCGTGAGGCGTCTTTTTTTATTTATTAGTTGATTGTAAAACCATATTCGTCGTCATCGTTGTTTTTGATGTCAACTTGTGGTTGTCCTTGAGACTGAGCTTGTGCTTGTTCTGGAGTTAGATAGTGCTGGTTTGCAATTTCCTCAAAGAATGCAAGACGTGCACTTTGGTGATAAGGTGTTAGGAAGTATACGCCAATTCCGAATGTGAATAGAATCACAAGAACATACCACCAGAAGAAACTCATGTCTAGGAAGAAAAGTTTTGCTTTGTTGCCGTTCATAAGTTCGCGGCTTCTTGTGATTGCTTGGTTTGATGTTAGGCTTTCATCAATCACTGCAAGATAGTAGCTCATTGCGTATGAATAACTTTTGATAAATATTAGAACTAGGCCTGCAAATGGAATTAGGAACCAGCCTAGAAGGTATACATATTGAAGCCAATATAGTGCTAAACTTTTTCCAAATCTTGTTTTCACGTTTTCGGAAACTTCGCCCATAACGTCGACTTGTTGACCTCTGTAGATTTTTAGGAAGAATGAAATTTCCATTATTGCCATTAAGCCCACTATAAAGAACGCTGCAATTCCGCCAGTGAAATTGATGATTAGACCTCCAACAATTCCAACAAGCAACATAAAGATGATTGCATCTCCCCATCTGCCTTTTAGTGCTTCTAGCGAGCGTCTTTTGTATTCTTGTGCGTCTTTAAATTTAACCATTGAAAGAATCCAACCGATTACTCCAACCAGCAACAATCCTCCAAGCATTGCTCCGAGAACTCCAAAGTATATAATCAAAAATAGTTGGTCTGGAGTTAGTCCTCCGCCTGTAGATTCCATGTGAACCTCCTTGTTTATATGATATGTAAGTTTAGCATATTAAACACAAAAAGATGCCCCTAAAAATAGTATGAAATATGAATATTAAGTTTATTCCCAGCATGCCATATGAAAACTTTGTTATAAACATTTTGCCAAAACTTTCTGGGGTTGATGTTTTGGTTCTGGCGTTTGGAATTGTGGACGAGGTGATTTATGAAAAAGAGCACCAAACGCAACATGGCGTGCTTAGAGAGCTTAGTCTGCTATCTAGAAATCTTGAATGTGTTGTTCTTGCGGGAATTGTTACACATCTAGGGAATAAAAAATATCGAAGCATTGTTGTTCTTGATGAGGGGAAAATTCTGGGAATTGTGGACCAAATTTTTGTTCTTTCGCCGTTTTCGGCAGGAAAGGAAATAAGCATTTTCGAGCATGAAAAGTTGGGGCGTTTTGGGGTGGCGGTTGATGATGATGTTGCTAGTTCTGAGGTGCAAAAACTGTTTGAAAAATATGCTGTTGATGTGGTTTTTAACCTTCACGACAAAACCACATCAAAAAGCGAAACAGCTTATAGAGTTATGAGTTACAATAGATTTTAATAAACAACGCTTGGAGGCAAATACTAAAGACATGGAAGTTTTGACGACCATATTGCAGTTCTCTTCTGGTATTGGATTGTTTTTGTTTGGGCTTAAACTTATGAGCAATACGCTTGAAAAACTTGGGACAAACAAAATCAAAAAGAATATTGGAAGGGTGACCAAAAACAGAGTGCGTGGCACTTTTTTTGGCGTGCTGATTACTGCAGTTTTGCAGTCTTCCACAGCGGTGACTGTTCTTTCAATCGGTTTTGTGTCTGCCGGTATGATGACTCTTACGCAGGCGATTCCAATAATTCTTGGAAGCAACCTTGGAACGGTTTTCACGCAGGCGATTGTGAGTTTGAATGTTTTGAAACTGACAACTGTTTTTGCTGGGCTTGGTGGTGTTTTTGCAATGATTTTTCTTTTTACAAAGAATAAAAAAACAAGAGAAATCATGACTGCACTTATGGGCTTTTCGATGATGTTTGCCGGAATTGGTTTGATGGGTGCGGCGAACCTGATTAACACATTCTTTGCTGATGTGATTATAGGTGTAAGCAACCCGTTGCTTCTTGTGATTATTGGTTTTATTTTCTGTGTGCTTGTTCAATCGAGTCTTGGGTCTGTTGTTGTCCTTATGGGGGTTATGACGGCAGCAGGTGGTGAGATTTCAATTTTTTCTGCAGCATATATATTGATAGGAATCAACATAGGAACAACAATGACGGCACTTCTTGCATCACTTTCTGGAAACCAGAACGCAAAGAGGGCAGCAGTTTTTCATATTGCCTTCAGTGTTGCAGGTGGCATGATTTTTGGGCTTCTTGTTCTTCCTTTTGGTGTGGCACAGGTTCTTGAAATGATTTCGGACAACCCAAGCACTCAGGTTGTGCTTTTCAACCTTGTTTTCAACTTGGCAATGATTTTGCTTATTCTTCCATTCATCACGCCAATCACAAGGCTTTTGATGCGTGTTATTAAAGATAAACCTGTCAAGGTTGAAAAATATATGCTGGAGCAAGATGTTTTGGAAGTTCCGTCTGTTGCGGTGTTTAAACTTTCCACATTTTTGCCAGACATTGTTGATGATATTGAAAAACTTATTAGAACCAGTTTGTTTGCTTATGGGCTTGATGGAAAGAGATTGATTAGTCTTGAGGAATTTTCTCTAAGAAAAGATGAGATTGAAAAGAACGCGGGCAAAATTATTTCTCAAACAACTCGTCTTATGGGAAGCCTTGTGGCTGAAGACCAAGCTAAGGCACTTCGGGTGAGCCAGGCAGCAAACGAGCTTGTGGGAATGCTTAGAAATATTTTTAAAACATATGAAGTTGGGCTTAACCTAGACACAATGCTTTTCAAAGAATATGGAAAAGACGCAAAGAGATTTCTTGAAGTGATTAATGAAAGCCTTTCGGATTTAAGAGAAATTATTTTGTGTGAAGAGGGAGCAGAGTGCAGACCAAAGGAAAGCATTGTGCTCACGCTTCTTGAAAAAGAAGTGGAATTGACCAAGATGAAGGCTTATTATAAGGAAACGAGGCAGAAGCAGGCAAAGACTCCGCAGGAGATTAAGGAGTTTACGAGTTTTATGAATACAATTAATCATCTAGAATCTGTGTCTGAAAAAATTGTTTCTATCGCAATTTCTTGGCTTTAGTGTTTTTTCTCGAGCGTACTTCTACTTTTCTCGAAAAAGAATTAAAACGTTTTTTAAATCTGTTCTAATAGTATATAATCTTATATATATAAGGAGAGCATATGCCATTACTATTTCAACTTTTAAGAATTGAGTGGGGAAGTTTAGACCCAAACATGGTGACGTTTCTAAACGTTGTTGTGACTATTTGTTTCGTTATTCTGGTTTTGTCGTCAGTTGTTATGATTGTGAGCATCATGCTGGACCCATCAACTGTTCAACAAGGCGGAAATATTTTAACGGGTGCGATTAACGAAAGTTATTATGGAAAGAACAAAGGAAAAAACACAGAAGGAAGAATTAAGAGAATTGTTGTTGTTTGCGCATTCTTGATTCTGCTTTCGTCAATTGGTCTTGTGTTATTAATTGAAATGTAGAAAAAAACGCCGATTGGCGTTTTTTTGTTTTAGTATGTTTGAAGGAATACAATCACGGTCATGCATGCTGCAACAGCGATGTATCTAAACACGCCAGTTCTGAAGTTTTTAAAGTCTGGCGATTCTTTTTTGTCTGCTGTTCTTGTCAGGTCTTTTTTCACTGCTCTTCTTAGAATTACAATACCGAAAACGAAGCAGATAAACATAATTCCATATCTCACATCCATTGTCATCCAGTCGCTTCGAACAGTGTTGTTCAAAAGACTCTCCCACAAATCGAAGGAGAGGTTTGAGAAGTATGTATTGATTCTTGATGCTACGTTTCCTATCATCATACGATAAATCTAGCACGGAAATGTGCTCTTGTCAAGAATTGACTTTTTTAAACATCTGTGCTTAGAAAGAGGAAAAATTTGGTATAATTCTGAGATGGATACAAAACAGAAGATACTTAAAATAATAAAAGACCATAAGTTGGAGATTGTGAACACAAACAACACAAACCAAGCTATATGGCACGGAGTGAACCCAAAGGATTTGAGGAGAGTTTTTTTTGAACTTGCAAAAGAGGGGAAGTTTATTGAGCACGGTGGAACTGGAAGATTTTTTAGCGTGGAAAGTTTAGGTTATATAAAAGGAAAATTAAGCGTGCACCCAAAGGGTTTTGGGTTTTTTACGCCAGATGACATAACAGAAGAACTCGACAAACTTATGGGCGGAACGGGTGCATTCTTTGTGCCTGCAAATTTTCTTAAGGGTGCAATGCATGAGGACACAGTTCTTGTCAGCATTCAAGAAGACAAGTTTAAAAAACGCGGAGAAGATGCACCAAAAGAAAAGAAGATGGCTGTTGTTGAGGTTATTCTTTCGCGTGGACTTAAGAACATTGTTGGAACATACAAAAAAGCAAAAACAGGTGGCTATATAACTCCAGACAATAAATCTCTAACAAGAGACATTTTTATTGAAGCAAAAGAAAGCATGAATGCAAAAGATGGGGAGAAGGTTGTTGTGCGTCTTGTTGGCACAACGCTGGACATTTCTTCGTCAAAAAGACTTGAAGGAAAAGTTGTTGAAAGAATTGGCTATCCAGACCTTAAGGGTGTTGACATCATTTCTGTTGCAAGAGACTATAACTTATATCAAGAATTTCCAAAGAGAGTTTTGGAAGAAGCGTCAAAGATTGAAGACGAAGTTGACGACACGAAATATGGAAAAAGAAGAAAGTTTTATGAGCATAATATTGTGACAATAGACGGCGAAGACAGCCGAGATTTTGATGATGCAGTGCATATTGAAAAAGAGGGCGACAACTTTAGAGTGTATGTGCATATTGCAGACGTTGGGGAATATGTTCCGGTTGGAAGCAAACTTGACCTTGAAGCATATAACCGCGGAACGAGTGTATATTTTCCGCACTATGTTTTGCCAATGCTTCCAGAAAAACTTTCAAACGGCATTTGTTCGCTTAACCCAAATGTGAAGAGGCTTGCTCTAACTTGCGAAATGCTTGTAAACAAAAATGCAGAAGTTCTTAAACATGATATATATGAAAGCATTATTATTTCTAAATATAGGCTTACATATAATCTGGTTCAATCAATTTTGGAAAACAGCAAAGCAGGAAAAGCTTTTGAAACTGTGCCAGAGAGTGTTATGAAAGGAAGTGGTGTTCCAGCTGTTGTTGACGCTGGTGTTTGTGAAGACATAAGAAACCTAAACATGTTGGCAAAGAAATTGGAAATAAAACGCACAAAGCGTGGGGCAATTGATTTTGATATTCCAGAAGCATATATAAAGGTTGATGCAAAAGGCAGGTCTACATCTGTTGAGAAGCGACCACGTTTTGACAGCCACCGACTTATTGAAAGTTGGATGGTTGCAACAAACGAAGTTGTTGCTGAACACTTCTTTAAAATTCATATGCCGTTTGTTTATCGTATTCACGAAAAGCCAGATGAAAAAAAGCTTGATGTGTTTTCGCAATTTGTTAGAACGTTTGGTGAGAAGTTTGAGGAAGAAGAGGCAGAGAGCAGCCTTGGGTTTCAAGCGTTTTTAAATAGAATTAAGGGCAAGGACTACGAATTTATCATAAGCAGGCAAGCTTTAAGAAGCAT
>Ga0131853_10019620_pt1 | contig 12300 bp, 10 predicted proteins | sample TergutLab28metaG_FD_92764 | JGI IMG/M metagenome (GOLD analysis project Ga0131853, IMG submission 92764) | Labiotermes labralis P1 segment gut microbial communities from Petit-Saut dam, French Guiana - Lab288 P1 (version 2) (version 2) | ecosystem: Host-associated > Arthropoda: Insects >...
AAAATTTACACATTAAAACATTAAAAATGCTCCGACATGTTTCGGTCCTAGGACCATCATCAGGGAGCCGTATCGTCCTTGCTAAAGTTACACTATAAAAAGTCACATTAATTTCGCTGTACCAGTTAGGTACTGTGGCAGCATGCCGTGTTGTGCAATGTTATGTTGCGAAGAGTGCCCTGCTACGGATGTGCATTCTGTGCTTTTTTGCGAGCAACGAAGCACAGAATGCACTTCCGTATCACAGCACTCTTCGCAACATAACATTGCACAACACGGCATGCTGCCACAGTACCCAACTGGTACAGCGAAATTAATGTGACTTTTTATAGTGTAACTTTAGCAAGGACGATATGGCTCCCTGATGATGGTCCTAGGACCGAAACATGTCGGAGCATTTTTAATGTTTTAATGTGTAAATTTTATATATGTGCAGTAGTTGGTACAATAATTAAGTAACTCAACAACATGCACGGTAAACAACGAAAATACTAACCTATATTCTGCAAAAGTGGTATACTTTTAAGATACAAGAATGCTTGTAAGGAACCTTTTGCAAAAATAACTGTTTGCCTACAGCCATACTCGAAACACAAAACCTTTATTTGCCTACAGCCATACTCGAAACACAAAACCTTTAAGTCTGACTTTGTATAAAGAAAAATAAAACTCCATGTTTCCCTGGCAAATCTAACCAAAAATGAATATTTATGCAAATAAACACCCCCCCCCCCCATGTAAATGATTGAAGCCATTACTGCAATGTAAAATGGCATACCTGATCTGTGCATCAACACTAGTCTCCTACTCACTTCTCTACAAGTGAATAAGGATGTCCAGTTGAGGCACAGCTTTCACTTTCATTTTGCCATGCAACCTAGTCGTATGTATGAAATGTCCTCAACATCAATCCATTTTTCCTTCATATAAGAAAAGTGTACTGATGTCTTTGCACAAAAGACATCAGGCAAATAAGCAGGGCAGAGAACCACCACCAACAAAGTAAATTATACATGATCTGAATTTATAATTGCTTATATTATGGTTCTGGACAATTTTAAGTGTTTCCTGATGCAGCAAATATAAAAAAAGGCCCCTAAGGAACAATTTAGTTTCTGTACAAGTATTTGTTTTCATCACTAGTTCAATGCTGATTTTGTCCCACCTGACCCTTGCACTGCCATTAAATCCAACATATGTTTTGGTACAACAGCATACCAGAAGGGCGGGCACTCTAGTGACCCACGAACTTTGATCACACTCACAAAGAATGTGTAAGGGTGTTTCAGATGCCTGCTGACATCTGTCACACTCACAACTGTCTACCAGCCCCAGTTTTAAGGATTTGTCCTTTTAAATGACAGCATCGTGTTAGCAACCTGTCATTATTCTTAGCTGCTTTCTGCTCTGACCCAGCAAATCTCCCGCTTTTTTCACAGAGGGTTTGTTAACAATGCCCTTAGCCTGCCTCAATCCATGTATGGACTGCCAATGTTCCTTCTCATCCAGTCCCCTATCACCCGCTCAGTACCCTTTGCCAATATACCAAGCGTAGGCTCAGGTACTATGACTGGATGTGAGGAGCCTTCTCTGACTAATCAGCTATTTCAATACCTTCAATTCCCATGTGTCCTGGCACATATATCAGTTGAACCCTGTCATGTTCTGCTAATTTCGCCAAGGACTGAAAACAATCCCAGATTATTTGGGAGTCTATCTGCAAATTATTGAGCCACTTAAAGGCCACTAGACTATAAGACAGAATATAGATGTTCCCACATTTGTAGCCCTTCTTGTATTCTCTATTATGCATGTCTTGATGGCGTTTATTTCTGCATGGAATACCATGATGTGGAGCCCAAAGACAGAAGCTATGCCCCTTGCCCCATTTACACACCAGCACAAGTGAATTCATTGGTTTTTGACCCATCCATATACCAGACCAGGCCTCCCTTATTTTCTAGGTTAAACCCGTTCTGCCATTCATGCTTGTTAGAAAGCTGAACCTTGAATGGCTTATGATGTGCATATCTCAGTATCATCTTATCCGTCCCCATAAGTAAAGATGTGTTCATGCTCCACATCCCGAGACTTTTTAGTGTGACCACAGTTAATGGATTTGGGCTTCCACTGATCGTTACAAATCCCTGTAGACCCCTGCCTGGGCCTCCACCTTAATTATTATATGTGGAAGCAGAAGTGCCAGGAAGACCTCCACTGCTGCTGCTGGGGTCATCCTCATCATCCCAGTTATGGCCAGATGAGGTAAACTATATAGCTGACTAAGCTCTGTCCTGCTGACATTGTATGTGACCCTCAGCCATGACACTATGGAGCCATATGTCAGAATGGGTCTGATTACCATGGTGTAGATCAAATATTACAATCTAAATTTCAGGTACAAGGTTTTACCAAATATACACTTACAAGTCCAGAAGGCCCTGTAGGCCTTATTTATCACGTTTTCTGGCTGCGCATTCCATGTCACTCCCTTGTCCAAAATAGGTCCAAGGTATTTGACCTCAGTAGTCAGCTGCAGTTTATGTCCAGAGAGGGTTTATTCCTTTAGGTCCCTTAAATCTCTCTTTCTTGTGAATGGTACTATCACCATCTTTTGTGGATTGACAGACAGCTGTGTTCTATCACACCACTGCTGTACCATACTCAAAGCTCCCTGAAAAAGCTCTGGGACAATGTTTGAAAATTTTCAACCAATTAGGATAACCATATCATCTTCACACCCCTGTGTATGGCAGCCATTCTCAATGAGCCCATCTATGAGTTCATCCACAGCCACGCTCCACAGCAGGGGTGATAAAAGGCCTCCCTACAGATAGCCCCTGGCCACAGAACCTCCAGATTGTCTCCTGCAAGCGTGGCTGTTATTTTCCTGTTGACCAGAGGGAGCTGGTCCACTGACAGATTGTGTCTTCACACCCATTCCGTTTGGCAGCTTCTGTTATGATGATGTGTGAGGTGCTATCAAGAGCTCCCTCAATATACAAGAAGGCTCCACATGTAACCTCTCTGTTTTCTGCTGCTTCTTCTATATGTGTAATTACACAATGCAGTGCAATAACAGTGGACATATATTTTGCTAACCCTCTTGTCACTGTCATCATTCAAAGTTCAGATCATTTCATTAGAGGCTAGTTTTTTCACAGTGTCTGATCCTCTGTCCATGACATTTATTCAACATACTGTATTCAACGCAATTCTCCACATTTGGAGGCCTTCAATTTCATCACAACCCATGGATACTCAATGTTGTGGTGACAATGGACCTACTTAAGAGGATGGGTTCATCTTCATAATATGACAGAGTTGGTCCAATACTTCTCAGTAATTATGAAATGTACTGTCAATGGTATAATGATAATAATAACGGCACAAATGCTTATGGCATATTACACCATATAGTACAGAGAAATAAAGCCCACAAAATGTACTAGCCAGTATACTTACATATGATACGCCCACCATTAGATCCAAAACCAACATCCCAGTCTTCACCCTGCCCACTGTGGTATGTAATGATCAGATCCACATGGTTGAAGATGTAAAAGGTTTTGAGTTTGTTGTAGCGGGACTGCAATTATTGTTAAAACAGAACAAGTACAGAATCATTAAACACATCTGACATGAAATACAAAGTGAAAGGGGTAAACACTGATTAAAATTACAAAATAATCTACTGTAACTGCAGATTACTGAATACGTAAAGGTAAAAAAATGTTCCTCTAACATTCCTTCCACAGAAGCTAACACTCATTCAGGTGTTCAAGAAATTCCTTCCTTTACAAAACCCATAGATTCATTACTGCATTAGCAAAAGCCTACCACCGGCCCATATTCTGCACCAGGTGAATCCATGGTTTCTGTAGCAACCCTTTAAATATTATTCTTCCATCTATGCCCATGTCACCAAGCAGTTTCTTCAGTGCAGGTTCCCTAACCAAAATCCTGTGTGCCTTTAAAATTTTCCCACGTGTGCTACAAGGCGTGACCTACGAACAGTACAATTATTAATATCATCATTATTAATTTTCTCCATCTTCCTGTTATTTCCTGTCACTTAAGTGCGAATGTTTTCCTTAGCAGCCTGTTCTCCATGGCCCTCAATCCAAGTTCTTTCCATGGTATGAGAGCCAAGTTTCAAACTCATACAAAACAACACGTAAAATTGCACATAATTCCACAGACATTAGCCTTCATGTTTTAGACTAATGCATTAATGTTGGGTTCCCATATATCTTAACTTTCACACATTCATACAAGAACTATTCACTGCCTGCATATTATGATTATATTCTGTGTTAACATGACATATAGACAAACTCACAACGTACATACTATTGTACGTAGTACAAAAAACATCACAAATAAAAAGTCTCTACACTATTAACTACTGGTAAAGCCATTACTGTGCCAAAGTAACTAAGTACCATGTCATGACAACAATATTGGGATGGGAGGTATAGTTTCACACATTCTTCCCAAGCCCTACAAGAAAGTTACGTGATCAGCTTCACATGCCTCAAACTTTAGCCCTAACACAGAGCCCCAGCACATACAGCAGAGGAGGCTGAATGGGTCCCACAGTAAGTGCAGATGCAAATATGACAGCCAAATTGTTGTCACCGCACAGAATTGGGAACCAGTTTTCCAGTCATCCAGCCCACCCTATCCACTACAGTGAATAGGCTAACCCAGCCCACCTCCAACAAAATATGACCTACACAAATTCACCATCTATGTATGAAATATATCGTACATTTTAAAAAACCTTCATATTTTCACTTACTATTCTACACATTTAATATATGGGCTATCCTGCCACATGCTGACTGAACTTCAAGGTAATATTCTTCCACCATTTGAAACAAACAAGTCCTATTAAACATAAATCAATTGATGCCATTATTAAGATATGCAACAGTGTATTGCAGCAATGAATAGAGAATCAGTTTTCAATCAGTTGTTATTAGTATCAACTTAAATAAAAGAAAAGAGCTACCTTAAACATTTATTTTCTAAACATGTTTAAGTGTTTAATAATAAAAAGCCCACACAAGGACAGTGCTACAGCAATGAAATGCATTGTCGGTCACTGAAGTTGCAGGAGGGTTAGGGAGTGAAATGTCTGTGTACGTAGTACATCAAGTACATAAGTAAAATACAGTACATTACAGAGACAGAGAACTGAGACAAACTGCTTTTCTTGATTTCATACATACAGTAATACTGCTGTTACACTATGCAAAAATACAACCTTCTTACACAAAATTTTTAAAAATGTAAAAATTATATGAGAATCCAGAATAAATACACACTGTTTCTAATATGTAAAAAAAAATGAAGCAAATCTTCCCCACATGGAATGACTGGAAAATCTCATTACAAATCTACTAAGACCAGGACACACTCAGTTCATTATATACTTCAGGTAGATGGTACTGCATACCAAGCATAGTGACCAGGTTATAGGCTGGATGTCTGAGGAAACACAGTTCAATTCCTGCTGTAGGGACCATCCAGCCTCCTTCAATGGGTACTGTGGGTTTTTTCCAAAGCAATAAAACAATTAGGGCATGAAGCTGACCACTCAAATCCATATGGTGCTGAGGTTACAAAGGACTGGAGCTGTATCTCCATTCTACCATGCCTTCACTGCATGCACATGGATATTTTTACCTTACCTTACATACTTTAGACATTACGATGCTGCAATTGTTGCTGAGGTAACAATGACATACTGTTTCAGGGATAACTATGAATGACACAGTGACAGGATCAAGACAGAAAGCAGGTGTGGCTTATACCCCAGCATTTGTCTCACAAAAATTCAGTCAGGACAGACAGTAGGTCCCACATCACAAATCACACAAGGTACACACTCAATACCAGCCTCACGTATTACTGTTACACCAGTAAATTGTTAAAAAAAAAATAATGCATTTTTCTCATACAAGTTACACATTCAACCCAGTTTAAATTAATGCCAGAATTTTTATGAATTTGTACATGGTTTGCTATCACTAAAAGAAAAAGCTTACTGTTAACTTGGTTCATTAACCACAAATCATGTGTAAATAAAATATAGTACTTTTTTTTATGCATAAAGACAAAATAATTCTGAGTTCCATACAGCCAGTTGTTTCCCTATCAGTTCTAACAATTCTCTCACTAACCAAAACTACAAATTCAAGGTATGTACATGTATTTCATTTGTACAGCGGGAAGCCTTCACCCTTAAGTGGACCAGGTAAGATTTACATGCATACACAATTTCTCAATAGCAATAAAGCTGTTGCCCTTCACTGCCAGTAACATGCAAATACCCACATGTGTACTCTATCTCAGTCCTAATATTCCCTACCATTCCTGCTTATACAGAACTACCCAGCCAAACTAAAGGCATGGACAGGAATAGCATTCTATATGACGAGTCCAGCAATCTCATGGGTTAATGAATTGGGCAGACAGTTGCTGTGCTAGTATTTTCCTTAACCTTGACTTCATTCTCCACAACCTCAGAGACAGCCTAGCAGCATAGATGGAAGGTATTATCTTCATTACATTTTTTAACAGCCACACATAGTATGAGTATTAAAACAGGAGGCAGATACACTAGTGATGCACAACATTACAGTACTAATGTAGTTCAATCTAAACATCCATCCCATCCTCCTCCCTAATCAGGAGTGACTGCTGATGTAGTACAGCAAACATATGCTTTCATCTTTCATTATTTGCTTCCTCCATTCCTTATGGTGAACTAGACTAATTCCTACTCAGTAAACAAAAGGAGTATTTCTAACGAACTGAAAGCAGGTGGAGAAGGGGACTTCAGTAACCTCACACAGCAGAGTCCTTCTTGAAGAATAAATAGTTCCCCTGTCAACTAGAAGAAATTCCATGTATTTACAAAACTCGAAGGTTAAACACAATCCACAAAGGCCCATCAATTGTCCCTTTCCTTGGCAAGATAAAGCCAGTCCATTCCCTCCAGCACATTTCTATAAGATCCATTTTAATTGTATCCTCCACCACATAATCTCTCTCCTGCAGGTTTCCCTACCAAAAAGCTGTATACATTCTCCTCCCCTCATACATACCACATGCCCTGCTCATCTCATCCTAGAAAAGGGGGAATATCTCATGAAAATTATGTTATTGTCAGTGCAACATCCCTATCAAATATGTCACACACTAGGTGTCCTACTTTAGTCTATGAAGTTATGGAATTTATACTGTTTGCACTGTCTTATGCTAAACCAGAAATACGTGCGGAAATTCGGAAATGTGTCGCACATAAGGAAATACAATGGTTACATGGTCTGGCTCAAAATCATCATTATAAATTATGCAAAAAATAATGGAAATTATGTTCTTTCCTGCACAGCCCATCTATTTCTCAATATTTTGAAGTCATGATGTTCATTAACCTGAATCTAAAGTGTAAAATTATACAATGAAAAACAGAACTTGCATCACCACTTTCAAACCAACTGTTGGTCAGCCTGCCAGCAAAGAGCAACCTAACTAAATAACTTACTGTTACTTTCCCATTACAACATGACAAGTCTCACCACATCCAATTTTATTTGCTTCAATTTCAGGCCTTGTTAAACTGAAATGTAAAGTTCCTAAAACTGGGTACATTTCGTTGAAAATATGACCAATATGCATGACCCACTTCAATTTAATTGCTGGCCTATTCTCATTTTAAAAAAGAAACCAAGCAAGCTTATATAACCATGATGACTGTATAAGTGTCAGTGTATGTGTACATATGTGTGTGTGTGTCCACACTTCCCCATCTTGACTTTTGCACCAGTTTATAGACTTTAATAAAATTTGGTATATTATGCCACATGAAACCACCCCCATCATACAAACTCATACTCATCCCCCAATTAACGCCATGCAGCATATGCTTCTTGAGAATCAAAGAGTTTGTCAACTAGCCACAAAACTCCCCACATACCATGGAATGTTAAGTTTTATTGCTGTGTTAACTACAGCCCTACACCAGTCCCTACCCTGCACCAGACGTATGCAGTCCACACCCTCATATCCTATTCCTATAAGATCCATTATAAAATGATCCTCTTGTATATGCTTAGGTATTTCATGTGATCTCATTCTGTCAGGTTTGCTACCAAAACCCTGCAGCATTTCTCTTCTCTTGCACACATGCCACATGCCCTGTCAATCACATCTTCCTTCATTTAATTTCCCTAATAACACTGAGTAGAAACCATGAAGCTCCTCATTATTCAAATTTCTCCAGCCTCCTGATACTCCATCCCTCATCTGTACGATTACATTTCTCAGTTCCCTATTCTCAAACTACGAGCGCCACTTCAGAAGTTTTGTGTTTGATTTATTGTAATAACAAAATACAAGATAACAACACCACTAATATTCCTGAATGTCTACACACATGTTGCATACTCAATGTAATCACCAGCACTGTCCACATACTTTTTCCATCTATGTGGTACACAATCAGCTCCAGCTCTGCATTCATCCTTGCTCAGATGATGTAAAGAGAGAGTGACAGCAGTGTTGATAAAGTCTTCTGATTCAAATCGTTTTCCCTGAACATGACTGTCTCACATGTATAGAAAACCAATAATCACATGGTGCGAGATCTGGAGAATAGCAAGGATGTACCAACACCTCCCAGCCCCAATACTGCACCAGATCTTGCACATCACAATGGCAATGAGGTGCTGCATTGCCCTGGTGAAAATGGCACCATGTTCCAACAGTTCTGGTTGTTTATGACAAACAGCTGGCCTCAATTTATCCTGCAAGAGTCAGCAGAAACATAGGCATGGGATGGTCACACACAAGTCCATTTCAGCTGAAGAACATTACATACATGACTTTCAGAGCACACTGGCCATGCCATAATATTTTCTCCTTGGTGACATTGGAAGGTGCCATTCAGCAGTTCTTTCAGCTGCGGGTCAAACGAATGTATCCATGACTGGTCAACCATTAATATGCAATCAAGGAATACACTGCCTTAATTCCTTCAATGCTGCAGATGTGCATGAAATATTGCGCATACGTTCAAAAACAGACTTCACTCATTGCATGTGGCATTCATCTGTCATAGCTGTTGAGGCTGCAATGCGAGGGATTTGGTCTGTCTCTTTCCAGCCATTCTTCCTGGCATTCACCCATCGGCAACAGCTTCACATGAAGGAGCATTCATCCTTAAACCATTCTTCAATGACTTACAACAATCTAGGACACTTTTACCCAACAAACATGCAACGTTATTCATGTTCTTGCGTATGTCTGCGAGAAACATCCTTGTAGTCATTCCCGATCCACAGCTAAATAGCAAATGTCACAAATACATGCAACTTCACAACAGCAGCAACAGCACCACTAGCACCATACAGGTGATTTGAGAGCAGTCATATAAAGAAATACATGGTGCTGCCATCATACACAAAACTTTGAAATGACCTATGTACCTAAGTCTGTGAATGATTTCAGACTTCTACCACAGTGTAGCTACAGTCTTTACTCTTGTGGATGGTACACGGCTGATGATGGCAGGTATTTACCAATTCCAGGACAGCGTGTCTGTCCGAGAAGTCAGTAAACAACTGCCATCATAAGCTGTGTAATGTTCCAGAAAAGCAAAGAACCCTACCTAAGTCTGTGTCTTCCCTCCCTTTGAGAGGTCAAGTTTTGTGCCTATAGCGGACAGGTAACACAATTACAGTTTCATGCATTTTCATCTTTACATTATTAGACAGCAGCAAATTGTAACCTCCTATACCAAAAATGAAGTATTCTTCTGTCATGTACAAAAAGACTTGAATCTTCCGCAACACCACTATGAGAACCTCAAATCTAATAATCCACCATATTTTGTTTTTTAATTTCCTCTTACCAGTAATTACAAAATAGCTGTGAAAATTGGCACACAGAGTGTAAATACAATATGTACAAAACATTCCTCTCACATACAAACATGCAGTCTGTACATACACTAATGACACAGTCCTGTTGTGATCCTGCATTCTCCTTGACGTAACAACCCATTGGGAAGCCTGTACTACAATACTGATGATTATCTTCCAAAGGATAACACCATGTTACTGGCATGTTATCTGGAAACAAACCATATTTTAATAATAGATTACACAACATTCATTACTAGCTGGAAAACATGTTACTTGTGTATTTTGAAACACATAATATAAATGTGGACAACAAGAAGTTCAAAATCCAAAACCAGAGTGTCTGATAAGATTCAAGTGAAGAAAAACTAAATGAAGAGATAGTAAAATTTAGGATACAGTGGTACAAACATGCGTTTTCTGAGAAACAACCCGAAATCATACAACATCAAAAGTGAAAATGAAATTTACTGAGGAAACCAAGGACGAGATGATGAAAGATACACAAATGAAAGGAGGAAACAAAGGCATAATATGGTTATGTAAATCCATGAACTCCAATAGTCAATATCAGATGTTATCATTGTCATCAATGTTGCCACCAGCAGTGGTGGAAGTATTATAATCATCTGGTACCACATCACCACCAGTCATGTGTGAATCATGTAACAGGCAACCCTAATATTCATGTGCTATTCCTCCAAAACATGGTAACCATACAAACCAAACAAACCAACCTCTGACATCATGCATAAACCAAGCTCTATCATAACCAAAGACGTGCTGCCAGCTGGTAATACTATGTTAACCAAGCCAGGCTGTCACTTGGTTTCCACAACAACCAAACAATCTGATTTGTAACACCATCCACAAACAAAGCTCTACCAAAGCCATCGGAACCCAGATATAACCATGCCACTCACTCACACAAGGATATGACAGGTAGATTACTACTACACAAGCCATGTGCCCAACCACATGATGAGCTACTGAATATTCATGGGCTAGTTGACCCAAACATGGAAACTGTCATTTAAAATCTGCAACTGATACTGACAGATTGTAAATGGTGATTAATATTAAATCAATATGCAGCAATTACTTTCAATTTCAAGGGGCCTGGGGTGTGACTCACACACCAAGCACATTATGTAAGGGTACCTTCTAGGAAGAACAGTGGGACGGCATAGTTTAGAACAGCGATCTGGAAATCGAGGGAGCAAAGGCATGAAAAGGGGAAGAAATGCCCCCTATACTTTGACAAGGTGAATGCCATTAATAGAGTTATAAACTGTTCTAAAACACCAAGAAATTTCTGATCAGTAAGTGGCTAACTATAAATGAGGAACTAGCATATAAAAAATCTATGGAGTGCATTAAGATTCCAGAACTGAGATATTCAGGGAAATTTCTGTATACGTACAAGAAAAACAGACCTGAGAGTGGTGGTGAAGAGTGCAGTACAGTGATACCTCGGCTAACAAGTGACCCTGCTAACGAATTTTTCGGCTAACGAATATTTTTTCGCTGTTTTTCAGACTCAGCTAATGAATATGGATTCGGCTAACGAATGTTTTAGTGGATGCACGCGCCAACATAAAGCAGCAAACATGAATGGTCGGGCCATTCCAGGAGCTTATCTTTTCCGTCTGTATGTGTGTGACAAAGAAATGAGCTGACCACATCACATAGGGGAGACTCACCAACCCGACTGGGTTGTTTACGTTCGAGACAGCGAGAAGTGAGACATCTGATAACATAAGCTGCTTTAAATAGTGGGCAGCATCCAGAACGAATTAAACGATTTTCTATAGAAACCTACGGGAAATCACGTTTCGGCTAACGAAGATTTCAGCTAACGAATATGATTCCAGAACGAATTATCTTAGTTAGCTGAGGTATCACTTTACTACTGTAAATAGTTATAAAGTAACTATGGTATCCTGAAATAAGAGGCCTGCACACTGCAGAAACCTGGTACTGGCATATGCAGCCCTCTGCACTTCTGACTCTGCTACTGAAAGATGTTGATGTTCAGTACTGTCAGACATGAACATTTCACAAAGATACCATACAGGGTAAAACAGCATAATATATGAGGTTGGCTAATACATTTTTATACAAACATACAGCAAATTCATGAATACAGTATGTGCATTACAAAAATTCCACATATTAGCAACCAGATCTCTTCTTTAATTTTTTATAAGTACCTCTATCATTATTCCTCTTTACAACACAGCAATACGAGGTCTGTTAGAAAAGTATCCGACCGTATTTTTTATGCGAACACCTGATGGATTATAATCTAGCGCGCTTGCATGAGCCGACCTTGAACCTTAGTGCGCATGCGTGAATTTTTTCC
>Ga0131853_10019621_pt1 | contig 12300 bp, 3 predicted proteins | sample TergutLab28metaG_FD_92764 | JGI IMG/M metagenome (GOLD analysis project Ga0131853, IMG submission 92764) | Labiotermes labralis P1 segment gut microbial communities from Petit-Saut dam, French Guiana - Lab288 P1 (version 2) (version 2) | ecosystem: Host-associated > Arthropoda: Insects >...
AGTCTAGAGAGACAATGTGTGTGTACTGCACAGTCTAGAGAGACACTGTGTGTGTACTGCACAGTCTATAGAGGCACTGTGTGTGTACTGCACAGTCTAGAGAGATACTGTGTGTGTACTGTACAGTCTAGAGAGGCACTGTGTGTGCACTGCACAGTCTAGAGAGGCACTGTGTGTGTGCTGCACAGTCTAGAGAGACACTGTGTGTGTACTGTACAGTCTAGAGAGGCACTGTGTGTGTACTGCACAGTCTAGAGAGACACCGTGTGTGTACTGCACAGTCTAGAGAGGCATTATATATATATAAAAATAATAATAATAATTTTTCTACGAATTATATATTTGTGCATCTGTTGGACAATAAAGTGTTTTAATCGTCAATGATGCACGGTACACACATGAAGCTTCCCCGAAATGTTTGATAACTATTTCCCAAACCGCATGACGTCACGTGTCAGAACGGTCTAATCCCAGTAATCAATGCCGTTAATGCTTAAAAACGCACGAATAATGTTACAATAAATAAAATGTATCAAAATAAAACAGATTCAAAAATATAAAATAAGGATTCTGAATTAAAACCAAAAGGATGTTTTTGCAATAAATGTTGATTTTTAACTGTATTCGCTACACAACTTCGAACGAGACAAGGATGCAGAAAAACTAAACGATATGTATGGTGACGAGTCGGTCGTAGTCCATTCTGTGGCAGGATTTAAGAATCTTCGTGGACAGAAAAAACAATTCCCACATGTTAGGATGAGCGGCCTTGTGCTGAAAATCAAAGTAGGTATCCATGGCAATAAAGGAGAATCGCCAGGCTCTTGGTCACGATGCTCGGCAGAATCAAGTGTCACCGGAGCTAACACTGTGAAAATGTAGAGTATTTCGGCCACCCGAAAACACACACTTCACTTCCTCCTTACTAAGGGATTCATATTTCCCCCAAACTAAGAGACGTCGGATACACTGCCAAGTCTTGTTTTACATTTTCTGCGTTCAATCGCAAATATTCATGAATAAATAATTATCTACACTATGGCTTGAGATACATGAACTACGGCAACACAAAGGAATAAGATTAAGTATCCATAATATGTAGACTAAATTACAGGCAGCAACTTCGAAAAAATAAATAAGTCTACATAAAATGAGACAATTCCGATGAAGACTGAGCATCGTAGTGTTTCTAACGGTTGATTTCTATTAGTCAATATTCCCGTGTTGACAAATGATTTATTTTGACTTCAAAAATACTTTTTTATCGTGACCTAAACTCGATTCTTAGAAATCTGAAAAAATGCGAACGCGACTACATTCAAGAGACGGTGTTTCTGTTCCAAAGAAAAACGTTTTACTTGAGGCGATATTATACCGAATGCTGCGAGATTCCAACTGTAATAACAAACTGTATGCACAGATCAGAACTAAATGCGATTGTGGATAGAACGAGTAATGGCAGCGACTTTCATCTTGCTTCCGTTAATTCCTTACAGACTGCACTAAAGTACAGCATTAACTCCTGTTAAAATAATAAGCACAGATATGAAAGAATTCTTCAAAATCTGAAGCTTCTCTCTGAAGATAAATTGGCAGGGGTTTTCCTAAATTTTCTGCTTCTCTACATATACAGTTCTTGTAACCGAAGACCTATAAAACCTAGATGTTTCCTACCATCATGTCAATGTGAACTGGTAGCATCAGAGAAAGACCATGTACATTGAAGCTGTGTGTGTGTGTGTGTGTGTGTGTGTGTGTGTGTATGTGGTGCGTGTGTGTGGTGGTGTGTGTGTGTGTGTGTGTGTGGTGTTGTGTGTGTGTGATGTTTGTGTGGTGTGTGTGTGGTTGTGTGGTGTGTGTGTGTGTGGTGTGTGTGTGTGTGGTGTGTGGTGTGTGTGTGTGGTTTTTGTGTGGTGTATGTGTGGTGTGTGCGTATGTGTGTGGTGTGTGTGTGTGTGTGGTGTGTGTGTGTGTGGTGTGTGTGTGTGTGGTGTGTGTGGTTTGTGTGTGTATGTGTGTGTGTGTGTGTGTGTGTGTGTGTGTGTGAAGACTGCCTTAGAATCTTGGCTCATAAGTCATTCTCTACATTACTTCAAGTAATATAATGTAATTTAAGCTTTACATATGTATTACTTATGATAAATTTCTTGTGTTTTCAGTAAAACATATTTTATTACGTCAAAATACAAAAATATTGTATAATTGTTGTTATTTTGATGTGGTAACATGTTCTAAAGAAAGACGGAAACAACTGCTCATAAAAAATTCCAATAATTATGTAATATTGTTGTGCTTTTGACATAAAAATATATTTTTTATTTTAAGAATTTCTAATACAACGGGATGTCTTTGAACTAAACAAAATTGCCTTCTGTTTACCACATAATGCTGTCTTGTTCCAGAAAAGCGAGCAGGCAGTTACAAAGTTCTTTCTTTAGGAAACAGTTTTATTTTTTTCGTTCATACAAACGCACAGCTTCTTGTGTATGACGTCCTTACGCAGAAAGGAATGTGCAACGAACGTTTCAGTCAATATGGGGGTATAACTGATCTAACAATTGGGCTTATTACAGGTTATAATTCAATTATAAGCTTAATTATACAATTACAGTTCACACTGCAATGAATTCCTCTGGTAAATTTTCGAAAAAGTATACACAAACTAATCATATGATTTTATACCTTTGATTATGACAAAAGGGATTAAATATTGGTTTCAATTTATGGATAACACGAAGTATCGGGATTGACCAGCTGTCTTTAGCTATGACATCTGAACAATAGGTCACAGTATTCTTACTGTCTGTGTACACCAGTTTGTGTTAATACCTTAAAGTCCGATATTTATTTATATTTTATATAAAAACCCAGCTGTTATCTTACATAGAACACAATCCGTGTCATTTCACAGGCAGAATGATTAACACGTTTCAGGAAAACAAGGGCTTATAATTGTAACTGTCTCAGGAAACTTATAAATACGCTGTCTCCTGAAACAAAAATTGTCTTCCTATTGACAGGTCAGTCTGTGAAAGCTTAAAAGGGAAATAATCGCTGACTAATTATGGGACTTTAAAGAATTAATAAATATACATAGGGGACCGCGGTAGCACAGTCGTTAAGGTGTTGCGCTAGAAATCGGAAGGTTGCTAGTTCGATTCCAAATGGTGTCCGTGGAATTTTTCATTAACATAATCTTTCCGATCGCGCTATGGCCTTGGGGTCGACTTAGACTCTAACAGAAATGAGCACCAGGATACTTTCCTTGGAGTAAAGGCGGCCGGTGCATAAGGCTGACAAATTTACCACCATCCTGTGCCGTTGTCATGTAATCTGGGAAACTTAAGTTCCTGGAACCCTCTGGGTCACTCCAGGCTTGTATCGGGACTGCTTTACCTTTACCTTTAAATAAATATATAGTGTGGGTAAGGTAAAATATTTTATGTGTTAATCTTGCCAGTATATTTACTTAATAACCAGTAGCTGGATTTTAAAAAGTAAACTCAAGATTACTTCAGGGCTTATTTCAGTATAGGTACACAATTTCATTTTGAAGACAATCTGCACGTGGAATAAAAACAAATCCTAGTCAAGACATTGATGTACGCCGAACAAGCAAAATAGTTCCGACAAACATTCCTCCCACTTCTCGGCTTTGTTTTCCTGCCAAAATTTAAACCCCAAGCCAAGACGAGGAGGGGACGAGACAAAATTGTGAATGAAGAACAAAATACGAAGGAAAAAAACGAAAGGAAGTGGAGTAACTATATAGAATTGAGAGAGACATGTTATGCAACAGCGAGTTAAGAAGCAGGCATTTCCCCTCATTATTTTTATACCAGTTCCACTTCGCTCATTGAGGTAGCGCCAATGAAAGGCTTCTACAATACAACCTAATTTTTATAAAAAGAGGTCGAAGCATTTCCTGGGTTTATAAATAACCTGCTCTTAGAATCTTCCAACTTCTTTCCACTCTCACTTCCTCCGACAATTAAACGTTTTTTTAATGATTATACGACAATTTAAAGAACATTAACCTTTAGACGCCTAACGTCAACTATAGCTGACGTACCGCACCGCTAACCTCCAATGTTGCATTTTATATATTTATTCAACAAATATAGGTACTGAATATTTTAAACATGGTATATACTCTCCGCTTTTTCTCTTCAAAATGCGGTTTGTTTCATAATTCTAACGTATTTGGTTCCTGTATTATTCACATTTTATATACAGGTGTGCTAAAATTAAAAAAATAATTCCGGCGCCAAAAGGTTAATTTACTCAATGACAGTTTGTGGCAAAGTACGTTGTAATTTACGTACTTATTCATATATTCAATTATTATACCAACTACTGAACATATATAAAATTTATACATTCAAATATTAAAACATTAAAGAAGCTCCGACATGTTTCGGTCCTAGGACCATCATCAGGGAGCTATATCGTCCTTATGTTGCGAAGAGTGCCCTGTTACATCCGTAGCAGGGCACTCTTCGCAACATAACATTACACAACATGGCACGCTGCCACAATACCGAACTTATACAACGAAATTAATGTGACTTTTTATAGTGTGACTTTAGCAAGGACGATATAGCTCCCTGATGATGGTCCTAGGACCGAAACATGTCCTGGCGTTTTTAATGTGTAAATAAGATGCAAATATTTGGATTATTTATTTCTAAAATGCATCTTATTGGTTGTAATTTACAAATCATAGTAACGATACACGGACACACGAATATCAAACGTTAATTTAGATACAACATACGATATTACACATAGAAAAACTTGAGTTTTACATACTTATTTCTCAGTTTTACCAGTCACACTCAGATCACTTATTCACAAACTGGCCAAGAACTTATTGTCATAATAGTTTTTCATAAATAGTCACAGTCCTAATCCTTTGCCACGTTTGGACTTGAAGCCGTAAAATATGACTTCTTTTACGTACTGTTCACTCAACACAGCTGTGCGGAACTCAAATTACACACAGCAAAGTGCTGGACGATTACAAGAAGTAAGAACGGGGAACGGTCTAGAAGAAAATCGTCGCTCTCTAATCTAACAAAATATACCGATATTAGGAGGACCAAGGAGTACCATGAAAAAATTAAACCATAATAGGTCGTGTCCAGACCGGAATTTCTATCTAGGATTTCCCGAGTATAAACTTGGTCTTCCACCCACTGACTGCGGTCTTCAATCACAATATTATAAACAGTTCAATTGGTACAGAAATGACTTGGTTATTACTTTGTTATGGACATGTTTTAAGTCACAGTTCACAGTTACGCCTATATTCACCTCCATCATTAATATCGTTTTGTTCACGAAGTAGAGGTTAAATTAATTCTGCTAATATTTATAAACCTTGTTTCAGTGCAGTCTTACTTGTTCTACGCATGCAGCCCTTTCCAAGCTCCACAAAATTCCAAGTACATTTGATTATATTACAATATCGTCAGGCATCAATTCCTACAGAAGATATTACTTTTTAAATAACCCCTTTATAGGGGTTGTCCTTCTGCCGGGTGAAATTACTGTTTTCATTTCATAATTTCTTTGCAGGAAATTCTGTGTAAAGTGCTTCCATTCAGTTCGTTCCCTCCCATAAAACTGACAAACTAATATCAAACACCAAGCTTCTGTGGTTCATTAGTTTTCGCTATGCAGCCAAAAGCTGTATCAATATGCCCCAGGCGGGCTATAATTTTTTTTTAAATTCTACAAAAAATTACCCCAACAAAACTTAAATTTTTATTGAAAATTTTTATCCATAAGTATTAAGACGCTTTATTAAACAGGGTTACTATCTCACCTACACAATAAATTCGTTCCTTCAACACTTTTTTACTAAATTTTGTATACGTGAGTCCGTGCATCGTGAATCGAATTTAATAACTGTCCAACAAGTTGCGACTTATTCAGTTTATTACATTTCTGTAGGCAGCTCTACATGTTTCGGGTGTTGACACCCATCATCAGGAGCACGTACAACTGTAAATACAGCTTCTGTTATTGACTAAACGGATCTACTACCATCCGCTCTCGTTGTTGAGTTGGAACTCAACAACGAGAGAGGATGGTAGTAGATCCGGTCAATCAATACCAGAAGCTGTAATTACAGCTGTACCAGCTCCTGATGATGGGTGTCAACACCCAAAATATGTAGAGCTGTCTACAGAAATGTAATAAACTGAATAAGTCGCATCTTGTTGGACAATTATTAAATTTTATTGCTACTAATTGTGGGGTACCGCGGTAGCACAGCGGTCAAGGTGTTGTGCTACAATTCGGAAGGTCGCTGGCTCGATCCCAGCTGGTGTCAGTGGATTTTTCATTGACATAAAATCCTTCTGATCTCACTATGACCCTGGGGTCGAATCAGTCTCTAACAGAAATGAGTACCAGGAGTATTTCCTGGGGGTAAAGCCTGCCGGTGCGTAAGGCTGACAACCTACCACCATCCTGTGCCGTTGTCACGAAATCTGGGAACCGTAAATTCCTGGAACCCTCTGGGCCTGTCCAGGCCTGTAATGGGACTACTTTACCTTTACTACTCATTGTACAAAATTGAAATTTAAGGAGATGGGGCTACGACGAATACAGCATTTTGCGAAAATCAGTAAACTGTTTTAAAATTTGCAGGAGGAAAACAAAATGACACACATTTTGGACAGTACTGTGACGTTTCCAGCATACTTCCCTTCCTTAGCACAGAAAAGTAGGCCACGATTAGGATACTGATATACGGATGGAAATAGTCTGTACCTGACCAGGACACTGGCTTGGGCGACGTGAAGGTGAGCAGGACATTCACTAGCTGAACGATAAGTATTTTCCGAAGAAAGACTCAGCTCCATGGAGATATAAAATTTAAAGAAGTATACAAGTTTTTATGCACAGGAATGGGGAAAATTAAATTACAAAATCATGTTATGAAAAATAACTTTGTCTCCAGGCACGCCATGAAGACGTATGGAGGAGTAAAGTTACAGCTCCACTCACTCATAATCTCAGCACTAGATGGAGGTGAGTGGTCACCTTACGTCCCGACCAATTTAAAATGTGGAGGTGCTCCCCCCTAGATATTGAATGAATGGCTAAGTAGCTTCAGAACATTCTTTATTTCAAACTTTCGTTGTGTTTGAATGTTGTACGCTTCCTTCTGGGTAATTCACCGGCGTATGAATTTTACATGCCGACGTTTTGGAACACTCTGTCTGTTCCATCTTCATAGACAGCTAGGCACCTACCTGCCTATGAAGATGGAACAGAGTGTTCCGAAACGTCGGCATGCAAAATTCAGACGCCGGGGAATTACTCTGAAGAAAGCATACAACAGAGCTTCAGAGCATGTTTGGACGTTTTGAAGAAAAGAAAAGTTCCTTTCCCCTGTCGAGAAAATTGAATCACGATTCATCGGTCGTCCAGACCGTATGCATCCTCTTCTAGTTTAGCCTTTTTTCCAAACCGGGTGTCTATTAGTAATTTATTCTATGAGGGTGTTAGTAAGATGTTAAAGCGTCGAATGACTGGTTAATAGTACAAATTAATTGGAAATAACATGGAATGAAAACGTCAGAACCTCGGTGTTAAGGTAACAGTCAGTCACTTGGCCGAGAGCCTTAAGAATGTCACGAGAAAATCTCAGCCAGGACATATATGTCCGGCGAAGATTCGCACCGAGCACATTCCGAGTACAATTCAGAATCACCAAAGCCCAAACAAATTGATCGTTTACTCTCTATCGTCAATTTGTCCAGAACTTCCATGAACAGCTCAGCATTCTAGGCTCTTAACTCCATGGATCTGTGGGGAAGAGCGGTTAAGGAGCCAACATCAGTTCAATTGGTGAATACATTGTCCTTTCTACAATTCGAAGATTCAATATCGCTTTCACGACATTAAGCGCACTGAACCCCAAAATCTGATGAGATATTGCCCACTTTTGCACACAGTACTGCAGCTGTTTCCTGTACTGATGAAGGACGGAACGATAATATGTGTAGACACACACACACACACTCCAAGGTGGATTCGAAAGGAGGGTGCCTTCCAAAAACACGTTCCCCCTGGTGTCATGAAAACACAAGTGAGGGGAAGAGAATATTTGAGGTTAAGCGAAGGCGCACGCAGTAGGTTCTTCTTTGCCTTCCTACAGCTTCTGGCTGAATGCCCAGGCTACAGACCCTAAATACTACTTACAGTATAGGCTTAGGCAGGAAGTAAGCTTCAACCGAGACGTGAAAAGACAGCATCGGGTATTTGTCCAGCACACGACTGCACGACGCTGGAAAGTCCTTACCTGTTTGTCAGGAGAATTTTATCGCGTCGCCACAGAAACTTCTACTCCGAGGAAGTTACGTGTCAAAATTTAACAACGTTAATTCATTCTACGAAACTTAAACACAATTAAATTTAACTCCCCTCAGACGAGGTGTTCTTAGTGCGTTACTTTACCAACCTTGGATCAGAACATCCATAATACATAAATACACAAAACCTGTAGGATTGGAAAATTGCGATGTGCATATTCCCATTCCTGCACATTTTGCTTATGTGCCCTCATTCCGAGTCTAACAATTATCACTCACGCACATGACATATTCAACCCAAAGTCCTTACGAGCTGAGTACAGTCGCGTTCTGTTTCAGAGGTAACAAAGAAAATATTGCTAACTCGTCCACTCTCAGAATCCAAGGATTTTAAGTGGTTGCTATATTCATTTTCTTGCCTTGCTGTTGCAAGAACACATTGAAACTTCCAGTTCATTTCCAATAACTGCAGAACATATCACTAATACCTTCCCATACAAAGGCTATTACCAAGGTGGAAACACACACAATGGAAGGGTTAAAATTTTCATTTTTAAGCACATTCAGTCAAAACGCTATTCTGATTGGAATAAAATGGCACTTGTAACTCAAAAACATAAGGAAGAAGAGTTATAATTCTTCCCATAGAAAGAACAAAGAGGCTGCTATCTGAAATTCGTCATCGATACTGAGAAAAAAAAGGAGAAGAATTAACTGGACTAATGAAGATAAAAGAAATGTTCATTATGAAACACCTTACTTAGACTGCGGTTGGCTCCATTATCATAAAACTAGCGAAGTAAATAACTACACAAATACTAGGATCCCAAATTTGGTATATTCTTTTAGTCTTATTTGAGGGCGGGGCCTTATAAAGTTGTTTCTGTGGGCAGGAAATTCATCATCATAGCTCAGAGGGGGGCACTATGTCTTGATGCACCAACTATGTTGGACATGACAAACTGTCGACAGCTTAATTCTTATCCCTCTTTGAGGTCAAACACCGCCACAAGATCTACAAGTCTTCCTTTGAGGGTTTACGGTCTAGAACAATTATTCTTCCCAAAGGAAGCAACCCTAAATAGTAAGTACTTGTTTAAATTAAGAAAATTCATAACTTCTGCATATCCGAGTAGAACGAGGACAGATGTTGCAGCTGATCCAGTTAATAACAACAGATTTAACGTGGGCGTTATTTAAAATTACATTACATATTGCATGGGATCTACATACATTCAAAAGAACATTCTACTTTCTACCTACTTTTTTGACATTTGTCTGACCGTGCATCTCAGTATATTTATCTCAGTAATTAACCAACTTGATGCACAAAATTTTTGTTTTACAGAAAGTTTATTTCATGCCTCTACATGTTTCGAGCACATGTACTCATCATCAGGAGGTCAAAATTGTATTACACAGCCTCTGGTATCATCACACTGAAACAAGTGAATGGTCTAAAATTACTAAAATACAATTCTATAAATATGAGCAAATAGTAGTAAAATTTATCTGTGAATTTTTCGGGTGTGATTACTGTGTATTACCTACTATAAACATGCTACGTCATGTAGAGGTTATGTTTATCCAGTTATTAAACTTATTAGAAAGGTACTATGTCTATTTACAATTATGTTTGCTTAGTCTATCTAGTCATAAAATCGTATAAATTGCTGATTAATTGTTGTATCTATATGTCTGTCCGGTTGTTAGAATTGTTAAAAATACGATGTCTATTTACATTACCTATATAAAAAAGTTGTATTTATCTAGTTATTAAGATTGTGCGGTGTCTAATTACTTTACATTAATTGTTGAATCCACAGGAAATATATTTTAACACTATTTGCTCATATTTATAGAATTGTATTTTAGTTACTTTAGACCACTTACTTGTTTCTGTGTGATGATACCAGAAGCTGTGTAATACAATTTTGACCTCCTGATGATGAGCACATGTGCTCGAAACATGTAGACGCATGAAATAAACTTATTGTAAAACAAACTTTTGTGCATCATGTTGGTTAATTACTCAGATATATTTCTGCCTACTATTTATTTCTAAAGTTTCGTAAAATATTTTTTCTCTTTATATCTCTTTTTGGCTCAGAAACTTCTGTAGGCATGACGGACGTACAGTGATCAAAATTTTAAACTAATATAAAGCTGTAACAGGTCTGGTGCCTGTACCTGTCTTTCACACTAATTAAATGAAATTGTCTCTTCAGCTTTTCGAGGAAAATCGCCTGTGATACACCACGCCTTTAAGATATACAAAGGAACTAAAGAGATCAATTCCAAATAATCCTAAACACGGCACTAGGTAGAGGTAACTGTCAGATTCACGGTCCGCCTCTTCACCACTTGGGGAGTTGAAGGTACCTGCGGGATAAGAGGTTGATTGGACCCCTGGATCGTTCTTGAAGCAGCGACCAGGAAAATATTCTTATAGATCCTTACACTGGGAACTACCCCAGTCCTTCATGTAACCAAACATTTTACGAACTCAATGGCCTTGACAATAATGTTGTCACTTTTACTTAAAAACATTACGGTTTTTTTAATAATTTATACTAAAGCACAGTTTCTAAAACGAATCAAGCGTTTTAATAACGACAAACTTTCATTTTATCCGCGCAGGTTATGTATTGGATTCGTATCACCTCGCAGCACTAAAGAAATGATTCTTGTAACGCAGGTTGTGTTTCCTTTCAGGAAAAAAAATAACACTTGGTTTCCCTGTGTCTATAAGCAAGTACTGAGATGGTTCCCGAGATTCCAAGTTGCATTACATGCTTTTCACGTAGCCCTCCCGAATTAAATTTATAAGTAACGAATTTCATATTTTGTAAACTTGTAAAATAACCAATGCCACCGGGTAACAACTCAATTGCAGTTAATAATAATAATAATTATTATTATTATTATTATTGGTAGTAGTAGGCCATGTGTAGTGGGTTGCAGCTTTGGAAACCTTAAACGAGGACGAGGATGTAAATATGATTTAGGGGAACATTAAACATAATATCCAAATCTCAGCAAAAGAGAGTCTAGGTATGCACGAATGGAAGTAGCATAAACCCTGGTTTGATGAAGAATGTTCAGGTTTTTTGGATCAAAGGAAGCGGGCAAAAATGCAGTGGGTACAGGATTCATGCCAAAGTAATGTAGATAATTTGAACAGTGTAATACGAGAAGTTAGCAGACATTTCAGGAATAAAAAGAAGGAATATTTGCGAGCTAAAATTTAGGAACTTGAAACTAACAGCAAGATTCACAATATTAGGGATTTGTATAGGGGCATCAAACACTTTAAGAAAGGGTACCAGCCTAGATGTAATATAGTTAAGGATGAGAAAGGTGACTTGGTTGCAGACCCCCACAGTATTGTGGTTAGGTAGAGGAACTATTTTTCTCAGTTATTCAATGTGAATGGGGTTAAGGATGTTGGGCAGGCAGAAATACACACAGCAGAACAACTGGTACCTGAGCCAAGTGCTTTTGAGGTTGAGTTGGCTATCGGCAAGTTAAAAAGCCACAAATCGCCGGGTATTGATGAAATACCAGCAGAATTGATTAAAGCAGGGGGTGGAACAATTTGCGAGGAGATTCATAAGCTTATCACTTCTATTTGGAAGAAGGAGAAATTGCCTGAAGAGTGGAAAAAGTCGATCATAGTACCTATTAATAAGAAGGGGATAAAACAGATTGTAATAATTATAGGGGTATTTCAATTTTGCCAACCACTTACAAAATTTTATCTAACAACTTGCTCTCAAGGTTAACTCCATATGCGAAGGAAATTATCGGGGATCGTCAATGTGGCGTTCGACGCAACAGGTCGACTATTGATCATATATTTTGAATTCGCCAAATACTTGAGAAAAAATGGGAATACAATGAAGAAGTTCATCAGCTATTTATAGACTTCAAGAAGGCTTAGGTTTCAGTTAGGAGGGAGGTCTTGTAT
>Ga0131853_10019622_pt1 | contig 12299 bp, 7 predicted proteins | sample TergutLab28metaG_FD_92764 | JGI IMG/M metagenome (GOLD analysis project Ga0131853, IMG submission 92764) | Labiotermes labralis P1 segment gut microbial communities from Petit-Saut dam, French Guiana - Lab288 P1 (version 2) (version 2) | ecosystem: Host-associated > Arthropoda: Insects >...
GGGACCCGTTGCGCTGACCACGTGACACCCCTCTATCCGCAAAAGTTGGCACTAACTTCGCCGACCGGCGGCGGTCGCTCTGTCGGTATAGTTCGCGTGCGGACTAAGGCCACGGAGTTTTATGGATTTTAATTTAAACTAGCTTTTAAAGTTTGATACTTGAGGATGATGGAGTATGAACCTGTGTATAGCTCGTCGTCCGAATTAAGCAGGTGTCATTAAAAATACACCTGCACTTGCAATTAAATTTAAATTTTGTAATAGGCCACCAGCAATTTTTCTTTTGTTGTTTACCGGACGTAGCCGTAGTGGTGATAATCGGGGGAATTTGGTGACTTTTATTCCTTTACATTTAACAGTCTCATTTTTAATCTCTGTGGGACGGTGTAAACTGCTTCAGTTGTGGCGATGGCTGTGGCGACGGTGGTGGTGGTGGCGGCGGCGGCGGTGGTGATGGTGGTGGTGGTGGTGGTGGTGGTGGTGGTTGGGGTGGCGATGGTGGTGGTGGCGGCGGCGGTGGTTGGGGTGGCGATGGTGGTGGTGGTGGTGGCGGCGCCGGCGCCGGCGGCGGTGGTGGTGGTGGTGGTGGTAGTAGTTGTTGTTTCAAGTTATATGCACAGCGACGTCTTTGTAACTGCTGAAATTTTGTGTGGTCGAATAAGAGGCTTGAATGTTAATGGGAGGGGCGCGATGAGGGAAGATGACCTTAACGTTAGTAACAGTTGCATTACTCTTTCCTCTTGGTGCTATCACCGTTGACAATATTCCACACGGGACTTGAACCCAGATTCCTTTGTTTGTCACCTCGTGTAATTGCTGGAATCCCACAGTTTTTACGACCACACCTTGCTGGTCAAAGTGGCTGTTCTCAAGACTCTTACCCTGCCGCCAAGAATACTTATAAACAGCAGATCTGTAATAAATATTAAGGTAATGTAAGTTTCTCTTTTAGTTGTCTTGGGGTTACTGCAAATTCGGGGACTTAAACCTTTTGACGCCGGAATTTTTTTTTTAAATATTAGCACACCTGTATATGAAATGTGAATAATACAGGAACCAAATGCATTAGAATTATGAAACAAACTGCATTTTGAAGAGAAAAAACTGGAGAGTATATACCATGTTTAAAATATTCAGTACCTATATTTGTTGAATAAATATATAAAATGCAACTTTAGAGGTTAGCGGTGCGGTAGGACCACTACAGTTGACATTAGGCGTCAAAAGGTTAAATCAGTTGTAGTCTGCTCATTCGGTTGATACCAACTGCCAATGAAATTGTGTAACCTTACGCCCGAGCGTCCTGCCTGTATCAACAGCGTGGGTGAAAACAGCCAGACCGCTGTTTGTGCGGCTCCGGAACACTGGCACATTGCTGGCTGATCATGCTAATGAAGACGGTGAGCGAGTGGACTGGAATGAAACATGGGTTCTGCCAGCTGAAACTGAATGTAGGAAGTAATAGAAATTGGTGAAGATGGCGTGGTTGACAAATTCCAACGGCCGTCATATTGTGTTTATTTCATCCTCTTGGACTCCCCTGATCTGTATTCAGGTTATAAAGCAACACTGAAGGTCAGCAGGATCCGGTGTGTTGTTCGTACCTATCTCTCGTACTTCATTTCTTAGGTTCTTCCATAGATAGCGCTTGTGGAGGGAGCGTAATATGTAATCTTATGCTACTGTAGACTTTTTTTGTCGTTCGGGGTTTGTCGAGTGGGGTATTGTTTGATTTTGTGATACTAATTACGACTTACCTTTATTTCTGTCTTCATAAACACACAATCGTGCTAATTTTTACTGCATACTTAATGTCAGAAGTAGTAAACTGACTAAAGTTGCCTGTTTCTGTCGGATCGCAATGAGAAGGCTGGGTGCCTCTTCACTCTGTCTTGAGGACTGGAACGGATCCGGTTTCGACATGTGTTATTCTTCATTTCAGGCTTGCGCCGTGGTATAAATGAGATCTTCGTTCTTCTGGGATGTTACTCAACGTAGATTGGTAGTTACCGACGTGTTGGGAAAAACTATTTGTTCCATCTTCAAGGATCAAGCAATCCAAGAAGACTGCTTGCCCACTGCAAATGCAACCGCTAAGGTGTCCAAACACGTCGGACACTACCAATCTACGTTGAGTAACATCCCAAAAGGGCGAAGATCTCAGGTGTGATTCTGCTCATTTAAGAGCCATGCCGTTAAAGCATACGTAAGTTTAGAGGAATTTTTAATTTCGACACTGGATTGAGGTTAGTGATGAGCTTCACGTACCGACCACCTTATTCCCGGTGGAACGTTCCCGGTACTTTGAGTAGGGGGCTGGGTGAGCCCCACTACCTATCTGGACACTTTGAACAAGAAATAACTCTCTTGCCTAGCGCGAACCGAATCATTATTCCTTGGTTAACCTACCGTTAGCCAAGTCGCTATACCTACTAAATTGTCCCATTTCTACAGCACAGCGGTTTTTTATTGATCTTAGTATTAAGTGTTGTGGTAACCGTTGCTATCGAACCTGGAACCTTCGTCATTAGCCACCAAGTAGGGCTGACTCAACGGCCTAGTAGTTAGCATACATGAAGATGTCAAGAACCCCCAAGTCCCGAAACTTGGTGAATATCAAATTGTTTACCTTTGAAAACTGATACTGGACAATATAATAATTTTGTTACGTATATTTAGTCTAATTGCCTAAATGAGCAGTTCCCTTTGCAGACATCCAAAGAGTACAGTTTCCGCGGTTTTCCACCTCATCCCAATTCCACGTACACAGCGGAACCTCAGCTACTCTGCATGTGGCGTGCGCGCTTGTCTACCTACAAACACCTGCGATAAACGGTGACCAACTACATCTGTTGGAAACCCCTGCCAAGCAATTTTCTTCCTAAAATTTCAGCCTCCTTCTCCTGGGGGAAAAAAATACAATCTCGCTCCATAATGTTATCGTACCCTGTTTGTGCACCATTTTGCTGCCCACGGTCAACTAATAAAACAAGGGAGGAACTGTATTTCACATAGACAACCACTAAGGGGCTGTGCAGAGAAGAAACAGTTTTGCTATAGGTGTACTCTTTTACACGACATCTACTCATGTGGACTGTCTTTAACTTAGCACCTATTTGCAGAATCGTAGTGAAAAAGTGATCTTTCTCTTTCTGCAGACGTCCATCTTATCAGATGAAAGATAACACTCTTATCCATTGGGCCCAATTGCACGAATTCTGTACTGTGGTTGCTAGTCCAGAAGTAGACCTGAAAGCATCTGCATGCTTCAGATATGTCGTTCTCCTCAAAACCAGTTAAAAGTTACATTACATATGGGACCCAAGAATCCAAATCTCGACCAGCAGCAGGACCATTAATTTAATTCATATAACCACTGTTGATTCTATCGACAATACTTATCGAGATACAGTGAAACCTGTCTTAAACGTAACTTGGACATAACGGAAAACTGTCTAAAGCGGCAAACGTTTACATTTCCGCGCATCTGGAGTCCCAAGATCCAAACTTCAAGTACGTGCCTGTAACCTGGAGGGGGGGGGGGGGGGGGAATTGCTATTCCGCCGTAGGCAGCTTGCAATGTAGTAACCACTGGCCTGTCGTGGCTTGGTCTTTGGAATGCCAATTCCAATGTCAGCCTCAGTAACAGAATGTGTCACTGTTTAGCATTAACATAAAATTGGTATCTAGAAATTGCAAGCCGGAAATCATCCAGAAGTTGTCTCTTTTGAAATTACAGGTTCTCACGGAAGTGAATATAAAGACTACGTTTAACTCGTGTTTTTTGTGTGCGTGCGTGCGTGTGTGTGTGTCGTTGAATGAAGAGCTTTCATTGGTCACATTTGGGGACAGGGTGCTAAGGCAATATTTAAAAGCTCGTAATAATTTGTACTCTTCTCCAGATACTAAGGAGGTAATGAAATCAACAGTGACACAGGTGGTCATGCAGCATGCGTGGCTGAAATGAGACACTTATACAAAATTTTACTGAGAGAACATAAAAGGTGTCATTTCGGAAACCTAAACATATATAGAGGGATAATAAAATAGGTGTGAAGGTAATTGGATATGGCCGCAGCATGGATTCATTTGTCCCAGAACAGGGACCATTGACGAACTGTTGTGCAAGCGATAATGTACTTGCTACGCCACAAAAATCGGGGTATTTCTTTACAATTCGAGTGGCAGTTTCTCAACATGACCTTTGCTCCCTAAATGTGTAGTTATCTCTCAAGGGTCTGTTTCTCGAATTCAACAATTTTCCAACTAGATGCGACTTATTCAGTTTATTACACTACTGTAGGCAGCTGTACATGTTTCGGGTGTAGACAACCATCATCAGGAGCTCGTACAACTGTAAATACAGCTTCTGGTATTGATTAACTGCAATGAGTAAAATACGCTGCTATTAATTAATAGTAGCGTATTTTACTCATTGCAGTTAACCAATACCAGAGGCTGTATTTACAGTTGTACGAGCTTCTGATAATGGGTGTCTACACCCGAAACATGTAGAGCTGCCTACAGAAATGTAATAAACTGAATAAGTCGCGTCTTGTTGGAAAATTGTTAAATTCGATCACGATGCACGGGCCCATGTATATAAAAAAGGTCTATTTCTCGTTCTACTACATAAAGGTGTGTTTGCGCTGCGCTATTACCGCTATTGGGGAGATAAAGCCTAAGTTAGGTATTTATATTTCTTCCCTTAAGACCACGTTTACCACATGAGTTGAACTATTAAATTTTGAGAGGTTCGTTTCAAAATGTGGCTGCAAATTAACTGTGTGCTTAACTCCAACTCTTCTCGGTACTTGCACTCTTGTATTTTTCCCGCTCTTTGTAAATCTGTTGTCTTTACGACCAACGGTCCTTTTCGTAACGTCTGTTAGCCCATTCCATGTATCATCCACACTAAAAAAGATATTCTGCAGGTGAATTAGCACTTCAAGAGAAATCTGCGTCACAGTGCTTAAGCCAGTGGACCGGAACCTAATACAAAATAATAATAATAATAATAATAAAACTTTTAAACGTAATCAGTTTGTTGCTCTCAGTTATTTTTAAGACGTGTAATGAGCTCTCCTTAACTCCTGTCGATGAAATGGCTCGTCGTTAATTAAGTTCGGAAAGCAGAGCTGTTAATAACACGTATTTTATTCCAACCTTGCATATTTACAACTTCCAGACATTTCACTTTAAGACAGGCCTGCCTGTTACAATTGTAAAGTGGATTAAAATTCCTAAGAATTGTGACATCGCAGCATGTCAAGTTTTGACATAGGCTAAGTATACTGTTTTGTGAAATTATGTGTTATTTAATGCACTGAAATTCGGATGTAAGTTTAATAAAGGTACCATAACTTGCTGCTACTGTTTACTGAAGATAAGTAGAAATTTATGTTGTATTGTAAACTTAACGAGCTTTCCTGGTGTGAATTACTACGTATGAAACGAAAAGTTTCTTGCGTCATAGAAATATATTGCAAAAACTTATGTTTGGTTTTCGAATTTAGGAGTAATTTATTCGCATGAAAAGAAGATTTAAACAAGTTTCTGTTGTCTCATTCTCTTGAACATTTCCCTGAGGCTGGTCATGGTACTAGAGTTAATGGTTGTATGTGTGTTCCTAAGCGAAATACTAACAACGCCTCGTGTTACACCTTCTGTCTGTCCGTTTCTTTGTTCAGTTAAGTGTCCATCCGACATCTTGGAAAGCTACGACTTTCCACCTTTGTGTCTCTCCTTTCAGTGTCGCGTTTTAATGAAATGTTATGATGCCGCTCCAGAAACGCTGTACATGATATTAATGTGGGCTGTAAGGCGTGTTGCATATCTTTACTTGGATCCTTGATATGTAGAACCACTTCTCCTTTTTTAGAACGTTAAAAACACGCAGTATCGAAACATGCTGCGGACTGAGTTTGTAACAATACTGTTGCATATGTGGCCCACCCAGCCTCTTGTACAATTGGTGGCGGGTCTGTTTCTTGAGGGTAAAGCGGCCGGGACGTGACGTTCCACCCACTTTTCTCTAGCATCGAGGTTAGAGGAAGGGTACAGCCATACCTCTACCCCCTCTGTGGCTTTATGGCGTTTATAGGGTGACCTTTACCTTTGCTAGTGAATGTAGACCTGTATATTTTCACATCGATAGTCGGTCAATTAGCAGACAACTGGTTATACAATCAAGTATGGACGTGGATTTTACTCTTTACCAACACATTCATACCGCTTTCGGGGCCAGCCCTGAATTCAGATTTAAGTAAGATTAGCATGCAGTGTCGAATTTGAGATTACGTGGACCTTTGCCTCCATGTACTAGTCCTACATGGCGGTAAAGGCCTACGCAAACGAAAAATTTTGCGTATCTTTTAGAAACACCGAGTTGGGTTTCATAATTTATGTTCGCATTATCATCTATGCGGAACGCCTGCTAAAACTCCTGTGTCCACCTGTCCATCCGTCTCTGCATGAAACAGCTGGAGAAGAGATGACATCATTGCCAATTTCGTACTGGAGAATTTTGGTAAGTTTGTCGAGACATTTCGGCTTATGTATAACTACATGAGACAGTTACACTGTCCGGGTTTCATGAAAACTCACAGCCCGTTACGTTTCTACGGTCTTGTAGAATCTAGCTAGCTACGTAGCTGAGTAACTAAAATGAAGTAAAAAAAAAAACTCAGCTACATGCTTCGGCAATTTTTCTGCCATCGTTAACCGTAGTTTACACAAAGCAACAATTTGCAATGCACCTGTTTTAAATTATAAAATCCCATATTGTGCAGTGCATGTACACACAATGACGAATGGCAGTGGGCTTGCTGTAGACTATAGCGTAGGTGAGTGAGTCTTAGGTGACGTCGTTCCGTTGTGTGTTTCTTATCATTAAAGTGTTACATTAACCGATAAACACAACCGTACAGATCTAACATATTGGTTTTTTATGCAATATTACTACTCGTTTCGACTATCTACATGGGCCATTTTTGAGAATAGATGCCTACGTGATAATGGCTGATGTAGACAGCCGCAACATATTGTAGTGCTGAATAAAAACCCAATATATTCGAAGTGTATTTTTGTGTTTATCGGTTAATATAACAATTTAATGGCAGTACACACAGAGCTGTTTCAGGACTGACGGAGTAAAACTTTGACATTGGTTTGTTAAGTACAACATTACGTGTTAATACTGAATTCGGTAAAATTATATGTGTAGCGATTTTTGTGTAAGAAGTGTGTAAAAGTGAAACACTTGCGTGTCTAGTACACTTTTATGTTTAGTACACTTTCTCCACGAGTCTTCCGGTTTTGGAGACGCCTTAAACAAGTGAGCTAAAGTCTCAGAATCAGCACTCCGCGTGTACATTCACGAATTTATATACTGAACAACGCACAATATTCTTCCGTGCACACACGACGATTTCATCCAAATTTGGCATTGTCTGTTTATATATTCTTTTCCTTACGCACGGTTCGCACTGTAAGTGTGGTGTTGTTACAGTCGCAAGAAGATTGCGCTCTTTTACATAAGGGCCTTACTCGCTATGCACTTCATTACTGTAAAGAGGAGTGCGATAGGCCAAGGACGTTGCACGCATTGGACAGGTGAGAAATGCACACCATACGTCGTTGGGAGACTCGAGAGGAAATACTACTTACCAGATCCGGATGACGTGAGGATATAAAAAGTAGTGTTTAAGATATGGGATGTGGGGATTTGGTGCGAGATCATGTGGTTGAGGACAGCCAGCGTATCGGAGTCTTCCGAACGTGGTAATGAACCTTAGTTTCACAACTGGTCTGAGATCATGTGGTAGAGGATAGGGACCATGACAGAGTCTTCTGAACCTCTAGCCTTATAGAATGTGGTCTTTCGTCCCTCCTGTAGTCAGCAATTTCCCCCGCATTTTATGGAACCCGAAGTTTCATTACCATGTTCATAGGAGCACGTCCCTTATCCCTATCCTGGGCCAGATTAATCTTGTCCACTCCCTTTCTTCCAGTTTCATCATTATCAGTTTTTCATGTTATCCTCCCATCAGCGTCTCTTTCTGCAAAGTTGTCTGTTGCGTTTGTGTTTCGCGACCAAAACCCCGTATGCATTGCTTTTCTTCGCCGTACTTCATTCAGACATTGCTACCATTTAAAGCCATCAAAGCCAACAAAGTTGTATTAAGAATTACGTATGAAATGAGACAAGTAAGATTGGTAGAGCCTGTTCTGAGTGACATTGTTAATAATTGCATTTTGCTGTTTCCTTTCTGTATTTTGCACCTTGTTCCAGAAAGTGCAGAACGAAAATTTATGAAGCAATTGAATGGGTTTCTAACTCTTACTTACATCGTGTAGAAAAACACGTGTGTATTGATTTTATGACTGCTCGGGTGAAAATGTGGTAGCGTCGAAATGAATATTGCACCGCTGCTGGAGGGAAAATAAATGTTAAGTGACCGGTCTGTTTATGACCAACAGACGTACGCAGCAAAGTGGTGGGACACTTAGAAGCGTGGTGGTTATTTATAATGAGTTTGCAGTAAGGTTTCAGTGTACATGACGTGCATTCCAGATGCTCATTCCATATTTTGTAAAGGATAAATTTTAATGTTTGTAACTTTTCCAGCACTTAATACAGAAGTAATGCAATGTTGATTATGTTTTTGGAATGTTTTATCCTCGTGACAGTAGGCTTTGTTGTCGACGTTTAGGAGTAACTTGTTGCCTCCAACTTCAGGGTGGAAGTGCGTATGAATAGTTAGTACAGGCAGATCTCGATATAGCGCCACTGTTCACCGCAGTTTTTGAAGGCATATCGAGGGTGGCGGTGGATCGAAATAGTGGATAGCATTTATTTAATGCTCACATACACACTGTCATGGGCGCTGAATGAGGGCGATGCTGTATTGTGCTTTGACTGCTTTTGCACATTAAAGTGTATTTACTTTACGTGTTTGCGCACGCGTTCTGTTGACTTACGATGCAACTCGATACCCCACAAAGGGCTTTTTCTGTCGCTACGAGACAGCAGTTCGTCCGAAACGTCAGCAACAAAAGCTGCCACTGTCTTACGGTGCAAGAAATCCAAGACAGGATCGACTTAATAGGGAATCATAGTGAAAGTTTAAAGTCAGTAAAGGCTTTTTAATATCACTAGGAGTCCTACCTGTCCTCGCGTTCACTTTCGAGAACGCTGGAGATACGTGTGTATGCGCGTAACTGTGCCAGCTGTTCTGTTAGGCTTACTATGAGGAGAACATAAAGTGCACGGGATTGAAAACTGGGTGCTGTGGAGAATATTCGGGCATACGGACGGTGAAGTAAGTGGGCTTAGTTGAAGATAGCACGTAACATGCAACGCTGTTTTGTAGGATGCTGAAGGTTGTATAGCACATTTTGAAAGATTACTGCTTCAACTTCATGGTCCATGTTTAAATGAGATTAAAGCGTTACGTTTCTGGGAGAGGATCGATTCCCTTCCTAATGTCAAAGAGTGACATCAACACCTACTGGTTTGGTCCTGACGACAGGTCATACTGTTCTAACCATCTGGGCAACGTCGGAATACTTTTTTGCTACATAATTTATTAATAAAATGGTAACAACATTTAAACACCCGCAGTAATCGATTGGCTCAGCACTGTTTTCATCGCGTCTCTCCTTTTCTTATTCCCGTATGTGGTGTTAATTGTACATAACACACGTTACTTCCTGGCTTTGGTGTAGATGAAGACTGTTTAAATATGCCGTCTATTTTGCAACGGATTTTTATTTTAAAATTAAATTGTATTTCGTGGCTGTCAGAAAGATGGTTACAGGTACAGAAAAGACGTTTGCCGTTGTTGGTAGAGGGAAATCAAAAGGGTACTCGCTTAATCTTTTCGCGATAGTGTGGTGTTAGTAACGTGGGTTGTTACAATGAATCCATCCGCTCCGGAGAATAGTTTTAACCTTTTCACTTCTTTCCTTAGGTTTACTGTGCTTAAGTGTCAACAGAATTTCCAAAGAAATCTTTTATGAAAATAATGTATTTTTATATATGAGTGTTGTTAAAATTTTGTGAAGGAAACCCAAAAAGAACACATCTCTTGCTGTGACGTCAGATATGAGACTCAGTCTAACCAGACTGATTTTTTCTGTATTGCGAAATATAAGTTCCCGCAAAAAAAAAAATACGCGAATTTATCGCATAATACAATTTCCATCCTTCGTCATCCGCACACCCTCGCTTGTCATTCCTTCTCTTTCCTCTCTTCATATATCCTTGTTCGGTATTCTGTGTCATTGTTCCTACCTCTTCCTGTCTTTCTCCGTCCTTTTCATTTTACTCGTTGTCTTTATATTCGTTTCTCTCCTTCTCAGTTTCTCCTTTTCGCTGTGCTTTGTGTTCCGTTCGAAAGTACGAACTGTTCGTTTAATCTGATACAGGTTTAAAAGAATTTTTGATTGCTTTACCTCAGTTTATGACTCCTCTTCCGCAATTTATGCTGAGCTGCTGTAGTTGTTCCATCGTCATGTACACTTCTAGGAATCCCCCCTCTTCTGAAACGGTATCATGAAATTTGTCCTTGATCTACAGGATATGCGGTTTACCCCTGTCAGTCTAATGTCGTGCTAGACTCGATAGAGCTTTCCACTGTACCAGGTCCAGCGTCGAGCTGAAATATACATTTTATTTTACATTGTTTTGTTGGTTTTCCCTGAGCTCCTGTTGTGTAGAGGTTGCTTTTGAGCTTTGAAAATTAGAGATGTTCTGGAAATTGATTTGGACTGGACTGCTGGAACTCACAAGAGTAATTTGGACTTCGAAAGGTTAGGAGTAGACCGTCTTACGTAACGTGATACGACAGGGTTGGCTGCTCCTGCGCTGCTGCGGGAAGTTTGTCAGAGTTCGCGGAAATCTGTCCTCTGCAGTTAAACACTCTGTAGGCCTGCTAACTGAACGGACTGCGAGGCTCTCTGTTACATCTGTGTAATTGCTATGCATTACTGATCTCGGATCCCAAGAATGTACTTCAAGTGAGTACCTTTATTGTCAGCGCCCTGTGTTGCTTGCCGCATCATATGAAATTAATTTATTATTTATTATGCTAAACGTTAATTTGTAATTTATTTTACACTAGCGTCATTGAGACGAGAATACAATGTACCCTTATTACATTCAACTTTAATACTATTTTGGAGTTTCCTAAACGGCGCGTTTGAAAATAAAAGATTATACACGAAGGACAGTGTTCAAAATAGTCTCAGGTATGCACAAGAGACCGTCGATCACTCCTATAGTTATTTCACAATTTGTATTGTCAGATGACTATAGTTGCGTTCTATGGTCTATTGTGCGTACCTGATAATTACGTATCACAGCCTTATAACCAAACACAACAACCCGGGCCGGCCCGACAGTAGCATCAACATACAGACTGTATATACGGCCACCACATCGACTGACTTCATGGGAATTTTAGCAAAAAAAATTATTTTAGCCAATTTTATTACACATAGGACAATTTTAGTGTTTTATAGATGTTATAATATTGAGATTTCAACGACTATAATACGAGAACTTACATAAAACCTATGTGAATCGTCTTAATTTTAAATTGTATTGCCAACAGCTGCATTTGAAATAGTTGTGTAACTTGGCAAAGTATTGATTACAAGCTCCCTGAGGATGACACGATACTGTCGAAACATGTAGGAGTGTGATAATTTGTGAAATTGTTCCAAAATAATTACCAACAAGATGACACTTATGGACTATCCTTTATTTCAGGGTTAGTCGTCCTTCACTCTACATGTTTCGAGATTCAGGGAGCTCATCATCAGGAGTTCACTTTTGTACTGTACAGGCAGCCTCTGGCATACTGTGTAATCTTTTGCTGTATTGCACCCGTTCCCCTACGTGTTCTGTTCCCGACAGTCCGGAACAGAACACGTAGGGGAACGGGTGGGTTACAGCAAAGATGTAAGTAAACAAAAACATTGCATTTTCCTAAAAAATTTTAACAGACAGTTGATTACTATATTTTTATACTTTAACTTTTAACCACAGAAGGTATTTAGTTTTTAATAAATCTTTTATAAAATTGTAATTGTCAAATTATATTTTAGAGATAACTAAAGATAAACATTACATGTTACAGTACACAGTATGCCAGAGGCTGCCTGTACATTAAAAAAGTGAAACTCCTGATGATGAGCTCCCTGAAGCTCGAAACATGTAGAGTGAAGGACGACTAACCCTGAAATAAAGGATAGTCCAAAAGTGTCATCTTGTTGGTAATTATTTTGGAACA
>Ga0131853_10019623_pt1 | contig 12299 bp, 6 predicted proteins | sample TergutLab28metaG_FD_92764 | JGI IMG/M metagenome (GOLD analysis project Ga0131853, IMG submission 92764) | Labiotermes labralis P1 segment gut microbial communities from Petit-Saut dam, French Guiana - Lab288 P1 (version 2) (version 2) | ecosystem: Host-associated > Arthropoda: Insects >...
AGCAGCACAGATGAAATTTTTGAGACACTTACTTGGAATAACAAAACTAGATAAAGAAAAGAATCAATGTATTAGGCAAAAAACGGGAGCACAGAACATAGTAAAGGAAATAAAACAGTACCAAAATAGAGGCTACAACATGTACAGAGGATGGACACAAACAGACTACCAAAACAAGCACTACAATATAAACCAAAAGGACGAAGGAACATAGGACGACCGAGGAATAGATGGAGCGACCAACTTCATCTTGAGGATCAAGGAACAAGAAACACGCCTAACCCTTCAGGAACATGATGGTGATGATAGTTGTGTTATATTCTTAACAAAATTCGTTCAGTGATTGCGATGATGATGATACTGGTAATGTGGAGTCTCCTCAACAATATAACTTAAGAAAAGCAGGCAGAGAAGAAAAAAATTAAAGATCAGTTCTGAAAACATGTTGTAATTTCAATTTTTTTCGGAAATTATTGCTAAAACATCACTAACAGTACCAGGCATAAATATCGTTCCTTACTGGCGTATTTTAAAACAAATATATCTTTATTTGTTGACACAAAACAATCACTTTTTTAGAAATATTGCATCAATGTCGCTAACAGTATCATCCACGGATAGTCTCCCTTCCTGGCTTATTATTAAACTAATTCATCTTTACTTGTTTACATAAAACGATTATATTATTTGGAAATTATTACAACAATGTCGCTGACAATATCAGCCACGGATAGTATTCCTTTCTGGATTATTATTAAACTAATTTATCTTTACTTCTATATATAAAATGATTATTTTATTTGGAAATTATTGCAACAATGTCGCTAACAATATCAGCCAGGGTAGTGTACCCCTATTTCTTGCTATGAACATAATTTATCTTTTTTTGAGACAGGAGCACCTATGAAAGAATTAGCTTTTTGGGACGTCATACTAGGCCAGTGTGGAAAAATACCTGCATTGTGATTCGGTGTAATGTTTAGTAAGAAGAAGGAGAAGAGGAACGAAAAGAAGAACAAAACAACAGCGTCAACAACCAGAGAAGCAATAGCAGCAGTTTGTGAGGACAATATAAGCACATGAAACCCTCTTATGAAATTTTATGCCTGGTCGGAAAGACATATTTTCATGCCCTTCAGATTTTTAGGAGATGAACACCCACGAGTGCATGTCAAGTGACAATCTACAACGTCGGCCTGCGTTTCTTGGGACAGGATACCGTTCTTTTCAACCGCCCGATGGTGGTAATCACGCAGCGCGTTGAAACTTGGTCGCATCCCTGTGACGGGTCTGCAAATTAACGTGCCGTACGTTCAACGTCTTCTTGTAAGGGGGAGGGGGTAAATAACAAGTTGTAATTGCCGCAATTCGTCCCGTAACTTTTACTGACAGACGCTGAGACAGACAGCTGGGGAAAGTTTGGTTCAGCATCTCTCTGAGTTCAGAGTTCGGACAGAGAGCAAGGGCAAAGAAACTTGAGGTATAAAACTGGATTGTTGGTAATTGGAAGCACTCACTGCAATTAAAATGGTTAGATAACTGAACCCTATCTTTTTGTTCGAGGATGATGATATTTAAATGGATTATTAAAGAAATGGAATGGGAAGGTGTGGACTGAATTTATTTGGTTAAGAACAGGATCAGTGGCATATTGTTTTGACCACAGTAAAATGAGTAAACAAACCTTCGAGTTCTACAGATGTAGGTAATGTCACGTGTTTACTTCTGAAGAAGGCTCTTATGTATATAGGTAGACAGTTGTAAATTCTAGTGGGAAACCAACCACGTGTCTCTTATAGATGGAACTGTATGCATGTCGATGCCGTCTGTCTATTAACGCCAATAGACTCTAGCTGCATCCTCTGTAAGTGAATAACATGCACACTTTATTGCGCACGAACTCGCGGAGAAAATTTGAATGATTATTGGATAATCCTGCTGCGTGTTTGGTTCTCTAGAAGCGTAAAGTTAATTAGAGATAGGTAATTTTGTACTAGAGAGTGGTGTACCAAAATACTTTAATTGTTATAATAATGCTGCACATGCGTGTCGTAGTTCAAGTGCTTGGAAACCTAAAAACGACTTTAGTAAAACTATTATCAGGTTTTCTAGGTTAAGTAATGTTATGTCAAATGTTAGCTGAGGACCCTTTGGCTTCTCAGAAAGGACACTTCTGCGTGTAGTTAAGTCACTTAAATATTAATTAATTGTTAATACGGCTTTTCAAGTTACAAAAATTACAGAAATCCTCTTCGTTTTAATACGTATTTGGTAGTAAGTAATTTTAGAGCAGCTGCCATTGTTCAAAACGTATCCCTTCATATCTCCGTGGCGATTCAACTTTGGCTATAAATATTTTTGATTATATCGATATTTTCAGCCTAAGGTTCGTTCTACCGATATATGGCATATTCCTCCTAGTTCGCCATCTATACAGGCCTGTAAAATGCCCATTTCTTTTTTTAACACCCCTTATGGTAGCCGGCGGTTTTTCATCGTTAGATTGGCCCAAAATTATCAGAGCTATCACAAAGCGATGGAATTTTATTTTGTTCAGACAACACGGTGTAATCGACAACATATTGTGCGTAAAATTAAGATTATCCTGTTATCAGTCCCATTCGGAATAGTAAGAGATTGCAGAAGGTATTGCAGGGAAAGGCTTAAGTATATTTAGTAAAACTGACGTAAACTGAACTGTGTGTTACGGCACAGACTGTTGTACGAACGGAAGTGCAAAGTTTGTGGAGATATGGCTGAAGTTTTAAGAGTGCAAAATTTTGGTTTAAACACATCAGGCGTCGTGGATTGCGCTAGACTTACTCTGAGTATGAAAGCACAGGCACTGTTTCGTTTTGCCCATCTTACGGTGTCTAAATTCTTACAAATCGATATTATATTTGTCCTGTTCTGTCCATTTACGACGACTACAACGAATTGAATGCCCTAAAATGTCAAGTACCGGGATTACCAAGTAACAGAATCTGATTGTTAATATTTAGTGATAATTGAACATTACTGGAGCATCGTTATAAAAACGAAATGACGATATTATTAACATTTTACTTCTACACCATACAGGCCTATAGGCCTACTTATATTTTGTGGTGCAAGGAGTGCGCGTGCACCAAGCATGTAATTTGTAATAAAATTACGCGAGACAAAATTTTGTTCTAATATCTGAAGCTAGGAATTATTTTAACCAAGTGACGTGTTTTAATGTGTAAATAAGATTTTAGTATCACATATTGGTGCAATTAGTTGGTTATATTTTAATAAAATTTTAATAAAAATTCTTCGGATGACGTTCGGCATTCGGTAACAAATGTCGTGATATCCGGCCTAATACTTCTATTGTCTTTAAACTTGGTCATTTCGTTGTGATTTTTTGCTTACGAATTAAATTTAGGTTTCAGTCAACACACAACATATAATATCAATTATGCTTTAATGCAACATGTTTACACCGTTTTAAACGGTGTAAACTTTAATCATACATTCATATTATTGTGAGCCCTTTGGGATCCCAAATGTGCACAGTTACTTTGTACATCTCAATATGATTTTAAAGTAGCCTGATGATGACTCCTCCGATTCGAAACATGTTGCATTAAAGAATAATTGATAATATATATTGTGTTTTTTGACGTTTTGCTGACCGTGAATCTCAGTATATTTATCTCAGTATTTAACCAAATTTATGTACAAAATTTGTTTCAAAATAAGTTTTATTTCATGCCTGTACATGTTTCGAGCCCATGTGCTCATCATCAGGAGGTAAAAATTGCATTACATAGCCTCTGGTACCATCACACCTATAGGTGACCGTCTCGTGCACGAGAATTATTAGTATTCTCAGAAATGAAGTTTCTCCGTTAAAAGGGCCTGTAAGATGTCATAAAACCTAAACAATTCAAACATATTTTAATAATTTCCGCTAGCTGAATTACCTGACTAGACTTTAGCGAATTAACGCCATGAAAGAGAGTGCCTTCTCTGAACTTTATAGTCGTTCGACTGGTCAAATAATACGCATTCTCTAAACCACATGTTTTGTTATAGTCTTTAAATGAGCCCATCAACAGAGATTATTTCCAGCATTAAGATAGCTAAACTTCCGGAAAAAAATGAATTTGATACAAGGCTGCCCAATAACCAAAGAAACTTTATTTCAACCTCATTTTGTCAACACATTCAACACATTTAATCTTTTCTTTACGTCCTGTGTAGTGGCAAGTAACCACGCTGTCTCAATTAGACATGTCGAGTGGGATGATTATTATGTAAAATTTTGGAAAAAGGTAGAAGAAGGCTGGCGTGACATTTAAGGCACTATTTCAGAATTTTCCTGGAGAATTTGAAATAAAAATGACTAAAACTTTTGGATCGAGAATCTACCATAATAGGAAAGGAATGATACTACACACCCATGAAGTTAAAAAGTATTGAAAGGGTTATAGAACAAAATGTGGTGATATTTTGTAAGAAATGTTATAGGTTTTGGTTGAGAGCATAGATTTGAACAGCCTCTTGGACACACCGGCATTTTCCCTTCATATCGCATACATTTTGTAAACGTGTCAAGTGAAACAACTTTCCTTCCCATGCTGTATGCTTTTCGGATAATCTTTCGAAGTTCGGATATCTTGCTGACGGAAGGGCCAAGAAATTACTAACGGAAGGGAAGGAACGTATATTCGCTTTTACGTAAGCTGAAAACGGAATCACAAGATATGTAGCGTATAAAGGCGCTCGTATATAGCAGAATGGGCCTTTATACGTATTTAAGCGTAATTACTAAGCCGACTCTGCCGCTTATAGCGTAAAACGTAAAAGAAGTCCAAGTTCATGTGGACGTCGTGAAGTCACGGGGGTGAGTGGAGAGACTGTACGCATTAACATCGACAGTAGAAGGTGGCGATTGGTACCTAACAAATCACTAATAACCTGCAGCCTGTTAATGAATTTCTAATATTTTCATGTATTGAGGTTATGGGGTGGCGTAGTCCGCTCGGTGAGCGGTGTACGGGCTGAACAACCTAAGGAACGCGTTTCGCTGTCCGGTAGGGACAAGAGATTATTGTCTTCTGGAAAGCTTGTAGACCAGCTGTGGGGCCCGTCCAGCCCTCTGTTCAAAGAGTACCGAGCGCTGTTCCCTCGGGGGGTATAGCGTCCGTATCCGTGGGGTTAATGCGTCCGAAGTTGAGAACGAGTGCAGCTATAGCCTGCTTCCACAGCACGATGTGCCTTCTTGCTGTGCACAAGAACAGTTGTACCTTACATTGTGCATCGGTCACAGTTGCACACTGCTGTTTTGTAAATCTGAGGTCATACCGAACTTGTCACATGCAATCTTTCGTACTTACAGACTACTAAATGCACTTTAATATAAGTTTGAATACCCTGATTTTGTAAGGGATAAGGACATATTCCTACAGACGGGATTGAATTTGATAAGTAAATATCAGCGACAGTCCATTTTGAAAGTCATAACAATCCTTTCCTCCATTTTCATTGTTATACAGCCCTTATAGTTTAAATAGTGCCTTCGTCAGAATGATAGTATCTGTTTGCTGCTTTTTATTACTTCATCTCTTGAATCTCATTTATATCAAATTGTTCTCAACGTAGTCTAACCACCATAATTTTGGCCTTCCTCTTTGATCTTTTCCCATCCGATTTCCCCAGAAATACTTTATTTACGGTTTCATTATCACACTTTCTTACCAGATAACCAGCCCATTCTCTTCTTCTCACTTTTATCGCTCTTACAATATTTGGTTATTTTTTCATAAAAAGCAGAATTTCTTGACCGGATACGCTACTCAAAATACTACGTTGAGGTAGTTCGTTCGGGGAGGGAAGTTGATTTTAAGCTAGAAATCTTCTGACGTAGCCTAAATAAAACGCATCTAACTGCAAGAATAAAATAAATTTATGACAGCCTACCCATATTTAACTTACTTGCATATACGACGTAAAATATATTTTCGTCATGACCATGTATTTCTGTAGAAGAGTTTGTGAATATCTGAAACCGTACCTCGAACATAATTACAATATTTGAAGTGAAACAGTAAATTATCACCGGGACTTACGAGCAATTTAATGAATACGATAACACAAACTGTCGTAAACCCCAATATTAAATTAAATATCTAATTAATTTATATTTATAATTGAGTAACTGATCCTCTGTCTCACGTTTCTATTCGCTAACATGACTCTGAATTTGATGTTCGTGTGAAAGTGCATACTTAATATGAAATGATTTGTGAGAACAACTTGATGCAACAATTATGATTTATTAATGAACATTTAGCTCAACATGTTTCGGGCACCATTATGCCCATCTTCAGGAGCGCAAGGCCATATATAACTGCATATGGTTTTCAGCACTTAATGTGCTGTCTGGAGTCTTATTCGAGTAACAGCCTCTACACTGTGCACACGACCTGCCTCCCGGCTTCCCAAGACTCCAGCCAGCACATTAAGTGCTGAAAACCATATGCAGTTATATATGGCCTTGCGCTCCTGAAGGTGGACATAATGGTGCCCGACACATGTTGAGCTAAATGTTCATTAATAAATCATAATTGTTGCATCAAGTTGGTTTCACAAATCATTTCATGAATGTGAATATTATGCATAATGTATTACATACACATCTACATAAACTGCGCAGGTGTGGCGTCACCAACAAAAAACTGAATGTTTCGGTCGAGTGGCCAGCATAGTCTTGTGTGTCTGGTTTTATATTCCTGACCGGAGCCAATCTGTTCTGACTGAGAAATTTTGTAGTTCTCCTTCTGACATCCATTCTCTTTCTTCCAAATTCATGTACTCATCTGTTGTTCTACCCCTGTACATTCTGCGAACTGTTGTGAGGTTCGTTAAGTAAACCGTGAAGAAGTAAAATAAACAATATTTGGGGCTGCTTCTTTATTGCCATTTTAATATATACGTAGCAATAATATAAACAGCCAACTAGATGCAACAATAATAATTTTATTAACAATTTCAATCACCTCAACATGTTTCGGGCAATAATTTCCCCCATCCTCAGGAGCACTAGACTGTGTTTACAGCTTGTGGTATAATACACCGACGATGCTGCAGTTATGACTAATTGGAGTAAGAAGTTAGCAACAAACGTTCGTGTTCTGTCCACAGAGGTACTTACAATTTGGCAGAAGTAAACCTCACATTCACCAGTGGCACCTCAGAGATAAATCAGTTACGTTACAGATGGCCATGAATCACATCGGAGCTAAATATCTGAACAGGAAACGCAAATAGCCTATAAAACGTTGAGCCATTGCGTGGAACAGGGGAACACTGGCACACTATGAAATAGGTTGATCGTGAAAAATCGCTGTTTCTATGAATATAAACAGAACGAGATGAGACCGTATGTGTGTAACCTGAGAAATCGACAGCGTCGTTAAATAAAACATTCTCTTTTCGACCTATAAGTAGGGACAGATAGTTCCTACTTACGCAGTGCGGTTTAGAGGAGTCCAGCAGTGATATTGTTGCCACCGATGGTTTACTTTTATCCAATACAAGGTTTTGGCAGATTTTGAAATCAAAATTTGCTAACAGCATGCAATGAAAGATGTGAAATTCTACCAAATTCGTCTACATACAATTGGCGTAATGCAAGTTTTGTGGGAGTTACGACTCGATTTCTTGAGGTTATTCAGAATTCGATGAATTACCGAATTGGTTGAAGAATCTGTAAGTGGTTATTTCTCAGCAGGTGTACGTTGAAGTCCCCAAACAATTACGCATTCTGTTCCACTTTTCGCAACATTGTTACAGCTTTGTGCTGTTTAACAAATAGCGGTTGTAGCTGCGTTCTGTTTAACAGGTGGTGTCTGGGGAATATTTTATCACAGTGCAGAATCGGAATTTGCTAACAACAAAATAAAAATAACAAAGAACTGATGCTACTAAATATCGGTTCCATCGTATTTTTATCTGTATTTCAACGATTATATTGCTATATTTTTTCCCCCTTGAAACGTACAAACAAGGAATTCGGTAATCAATAAAATACTATTTTATTTTACTTTTCCTGTTTATCGAGAGAGTGAACAAACCGCAAAATTCTGGCAGGGTTTGTGATTATTATTTCATTTATTCATGAAGAGGGATGAAGTAGGAAGTGGAATAACATGCATACCTGGTTTCTGGTGCGTTCGAAAAATTACGAAAACCGACTGTTAGCTTGTCATATCTGTCTATCCATCTGTACATCCGTCCGTCCGTCCGCATGGAACAACTCCGTTCCGACTGGACGAATTTTAATGATATCTGGTATTTTGAGTAGTATTCGAAAATATGTCGAGAAAATTCAAGTTTCATTCAAATCTGACAAGAATGACTGGCACGTTTGAAGACTAATATATATATATATTCTTGATCATATCTCTTTCAGTTCTTCCTAGAACGCGAAATATTTCGGACAGAAGTTCTAGAGGAAATAGTCACACGAATTTTATGTTCAATGTACTCATTTTTTAATAATCGTGCCTTTTATGAGAAAATGTGGATAAATATTTTAGGGTTTGTCAAGCCCCAGATGACAATATGGCTCATGCGCATTGCGTTCTGGACAACAAAGGCTACACACACACAATCAGAATGTGTAATACTTAATGCTTTGCAACTGCAACAATGGTTGCACGAACGCGTCTCAATGTGGCGTACATTGCCTGCCTTTTGTATCCAACCGAATCCAGTTACAGTATGCATACCGGCTGCCCCTTGGGTGTTCAGTCAATTTAATGCAAGTATTGTGCGCAATTAGCATGCTCCTACCAGCTAATACAGATTTAATGTAAAGAAGTGTGAATTAGGTATACATTGTTGCTGTCAACAACATTTAATTTAATTTATTAAAAACTTTTAAGCACAGCAGTTTAAATATAAGGAAGGCTGAAAAATACGCAGTGAAATTTAGAGCCTTTATAAACTTGTGTGTTTGTCGTAACAACCATAATGGAACCCATTAATGAATTGTTTGAAATTTCCTAATTTTCCTAAAGTCTTTAAAGAACATGTTTTAGGAGGTGAGTTTTACAGTAAAAAATGACTGAGAGGGAGACTGAAATGGCGTGAATTAGTCTCAAGTCTGTAAAGAAAACTGTCTTTTTTCTGTAGCAAATTTCTTCTTCTTGATTCGAGTTTTGTGAATGAGAAATAAGTAATAATTCCTACATTGCGACTTCATATAATGCAACTCTGTAGATAAGACTAGACACTATTGTGTCCTTACTTCTCGCTCTGTAAGGTGACGTGACTCGCTATAGAGGTAACTTTCTGTACTAAATGGACTTAGGGCGTGATATCTGGAGGGAATAAATACATGTCTCGGTGGATTTCCATTTACGTCATGGTAATTTATTTAGTAAGTATACGTTTACATCCCTCACGTCATACAATTCTTTCCATTTCGTTTCGTGAATGGAAGTCTTGTCGAAATATGTGATGAAAAATTCTGGAAGATTTCTAGAGTATTTCATTTCCTTTTAGGGAGCTCATTGTGTAAGATTATTGTGACCTATGACGTTACACTGTGAAGATTTTTAAATAATGCCGACGTTTCGGAGGCGCTACGATATTTGGAAATCTATTAATTGTTTCCCAGTCGAAACAGCCTAACATCCAATATGCCCTAAATCTCCAGCAACATCGATGTGAAATCCTAATATATACCATGCATACTGTTATACATTTGTATCAACTTGATTTATATTGGTATATTATCCGCCAAATACTTATTTTCAAATTAATTTACCGTATGAATTATGCACTTAGCTCTCATATATTCACACATTCTTTCTTCCAGAATTTGAGATACCAGTGTACTTACCATTTTGAGAAAATGTATGTAACACAGTTGAAGGCCACGAAATTGAATATGGACAATATGTAGTAATTCCGGATTGCGAATAAAAGAATTTGAACGGAATTTCAGAAACATAAATACATTAAAATGCTGTTTTCGGTCGCTCAGCCTATCCCCCCCTACTATGTCCTTTGTCTTGCTTTTGTGATAGTGCATGGTTTCTCAAATCTCTAGTACACATACCACTGCTTATACGGCAACCTTTTTCGGCCGGAACACAGCCTTGATAAAAATTCGAAATTTGAAAAAAGAAAAATTACAAATCAAATGAAACAAATTCAACATATATTTGATAATACGCAGCACTGTTCTCATCGTTATATAATTCGTTCCCGCTGTCAGCCATTCTTTCCAATATCAGATTTTTTATTTATACAAAAAAAAATGTTGGTGGTACATTGAATTTAGGTTAAATTTTATTTAGTGTTACGTCAGCGAAAAAGTATGAGAGCTCCTGGTATAGCATTTGTGATGAAGCAGTAAAACCTTGAGACCTGCCCTAACGAGGTTCGCGTTGTGAATCTCGACCTGTTTGCCGGATGTCCACACTCAGATTCTCATTGTGAGTCTGGGGTGAATTTCTTTATACTACCTCGGACCATGACCACCTTCTTCCATAACCCGATCTTCTTGTAATTTATAATAAACTGTCTCGTTCAATGCATCGTATTACATACAGCGCTATGGATCGATCTGTGGTTATAGGCTAAGAATAAATTCTCAACTGGTAGGAGCTGCTTGAAGAAGTGGAATTGAATTTTCAGAATTAGAAAGGCGCTCCAGATAACTAGAAAATCTAGGGCAATGACAGCTAGCTAATATTAAGAATATTATTACACTGCAGTTATGGGAATTTGTGCCTCCATGGGCTGCATGGTGTTTTGTTGCGACAATATTGGAGTATTTTTTCGGTGAAGAAAATATACAGAATGATCCAGGAGGAAAGGTCAATATTTTTGGGAGATTGTATTGTCGGTCATTATAAGGAAAAATGTTCGTATGGACATTTGTGCACTTCTGTGTGGTTACCCAGGTAGAGCCGTTTGAATCCACCAATACAAAAGAAATTGTGATTGGTAATACAGAAAGAGAAACTAGTTACGTATGATTGAATTTTAATTTTCATTTAATGTTGAAATGACAAATTTGTTAAGCAGAAATGACAAAGTTGGTATAATTCACAATAAATATTCCAGAATTCCACCATCCACATCAATGCACTGAGACCAGCAAACACTACACTCGAAATTGTCTAGCTGAAGGACTGCGAGAATCTGAAAAAAATGTGAAGATTAGCTTCTGTGTAATGGTGATTTGAGGTTTCAACAGCTTCAACACTTTATTATCCAACTAATGCACAATATATAATATGTGATTACAATTAAAATTATAAAATATTTAAAAGTGGAGCACTTTTAAATATTTTATAATTTTAATTGTATCTACATAGGCTATTATATATTTACATTAATTGGTTAATAAAGTGTTAAATTATAATTGATGCACGGTGCAAACATGAAGATTCAACAGCTTAGTTAGTGAAGATTAAGTTCTTGTGACATACGACGTTGTAGTTATTGGTAATTTGTTACGGACTGCCTTAAGTAGCTTGCTATTCACTTCTTCAGAGTAGCGTATGAAGAAGGACTTGGATTACAGTCATGATGAGAGCAAGCTTCTCCTAAGTGTCGTTTACAGAAGTTAGTGCCTGAACGGTGTCCTGTTTGGTTAGCGATATTCGCCAAATTGTGTCACTGAATATCCCCTTGTCCGGCTGCAAAAACCGCTGTGGGAGTAATGTGACCCATGTCCACATCTGAGCTGCAGAACCATGTTGCTGGTTATGGCAACTGGTGACCCTCCGTTCGTGTATATAAATATTTGCATAATATTGTGTCATTACTTGACTTCTTCAAAGTTTAACTGTTAAATATTACAGACTCTAGGTTAGGATTCTGTTGTAACAACGTAAGAATTTGAGAGTAAATTGTCCTTCTGATTCCAGTTTCATCGTTGAAGTTTTGCGTAGCTTTAGATTTTGAAGGAACGTACCGTATATTCTCGAATATAATCCGCACCCTTTTTACAGTTTCAGAGGGCTAAAAAATCGGATTAGAATCGCGTGCGGATTAGATTCGCGGTCGTGAAATGGATTTTGGAAAAATGGTACAGCCGCTGTACGTGCCGTAAGAACAATACAATAATTTATTATTTATAATATTATATAATATACTATATAATATTTATAATTTATTATTCGTCAGACTCGCCGTCATCTACATGAATGTACGAAGCATTTAAATGGCCGCAACGCTAATCAGCTGTGGTGCGTTTGTACCGCTGGCAGTTAAATGGCCACTTCACACACGGCGCGTTAGTCGGA
>Ga0131853_10019624_pt1 | contig 12298 bp, 7 predicted proteins | sample TergutLab28metaG_FD_92764 | JGI IMG/M metagenome (GOLD analysis project Ga0131853, IMG submission 92764) | Labiotermes labralis P1 segment gut microbial communities from Petit-Saut dam, French Guiana - Lab288 P1 (version 2) (version 2) | ecosystem: Host-associated > Arthropoda: Insects >...
ATCCTTACCATGATCAAAGGGTACAACATCTGGAACCAGGCGACCATGCTCAACGTATGGATTTGTGCCGCTGGATAACAGCACATCCCGAACTGTTAAGCGTCATTTTATTCACAGATGAGGTGTCTTTTACCCGGGACGATATAAATAATTCACAGAATGTGCTTATGTGGTCCCATGAAGACCGTTCAACTTTGGATATAGGTGGTTTGGGTTATATCGGTATACTTTAACATAAGGAACACTGTCCCGAAGTCTGGTACATTCCTCCTGGGACACCCTGTATATGTGTATTTATATAAATATACCTAATAGTTAAGAATTCAAATTAAAAGTAATGATATAGAATGGTATTGAGTTATGTTACAAGTAAAAATATTTTGATATTTACTTTTAAAATGATTATACTGAGCCAAGATCTCTTCTCACTCTTCTGGGTTGTTATGCAGAGTATAGTGATACTGCTTGACCCTTGAAGGTGGGTCCGATAGGCCATCCTGAAACATTGGTAAACAGCTACCAACATACAGTGCATAACGACCCAAAAGAGCAAGTACCTCACACTGAATTATGTTGCATGAAACACTTACTTGCACTCGTGAGATTTGGGGTAGTCATAATGGTACTGACGAAGATTCCAGTATTGTGCGACATGGCACCACATAGATTGATATACAGCAATTCCACTACAGGCCTGGACAGGCCCAGAGGGTTCCAGGAGGTTGAGGTTCCCAGATTTCAAGACATTCAGCACATGAAGGTGGTAAGGTTGTCAGCCCTACACACCGGCCGCCTTTACCCCCCCAGGAAATATTCCTGGCACTCATTTCTGTTAGAGGATGAGTCAACCCCATGGCCATAGTGTGACCGAAAGGATAGTGTCAATGAAAAATTCCAACGACATCATTGGGAATCAAGCCCGCTACCTTCCGACTTGTAGCGTATTGCCTCAACCAACTGTGCCACCGCGTGCCCCACATAGATTGATATATGTGAACTAATGTTTCAGAGGAACTCATGATTTCTATTTTCGGGGTAGTATATGAGCAGTAACCTGCATGGGGGAAAAAGGGATAAACAGGCATTCGGCAGAATAGGCAGTTGGGGTACTGGGCCAGTAGGAGTAGAGGTGCCGTGTAGTGTGGTGAGGTTTAATGTTTGCCATCCCGAAGTGTTTAACACATATATAAATATACAATGATGTATCAGTCAAACACAGCAAAACTTTATTATGTTCATTGTTGTATTAGGGCAACATGTTTCGATTCTTATAGAATCATCTTCAGGCCCTTCTTCCAGATCCTTCTTCTTCTTCGTCAGTAGAGCCTGTAGCTAATACCACTGTAATGGGGAACGGTGGCCGTCCCAACCACCGACACCATTACCTAGAAAGAGTATTCGCTGCCACCACTTTGGATATTACTATGACATATTTCACTAAATAATATATTCTACGACACTACAACATATTACATAACTATACAACACTAAAGAAAGCACAATAACCCAATCAAAATCTAAGGCACAGCATAGGGTGCTTCTCCAACACAAAGATTACAATTTCCTATAAAGGAATTTCCATAAAGAAAGTCTGGTCACTTCAAATAAAACCAAATATAATCTGAATCATTTCTACACTTCAATTTGGTACAGAACAACTTAACCGCACTTATCTGGTACAATAATTAGCAACAAAGCCCACATCTTATAAATTTTGCTCCTTCTCTGCTCCCCCAGGTGTCTGTCGTTACCGAGGGTTCTCTCGTCGCTTTACAAAACCACACCACACTTCTAAGCCAAAGTCAGCATTTCCTGCATTCACCTAGCAACAGTGTTCTGCAGTTTCAACTGTTTGCTGTTGTTATGTGAATGATAGGTGATCTGGACTTCCTGTTTGTTCAACTGGGAGATGCACCCAGCCATCCTTAAAATGCTACCAACATATATGAAATATATGAAATGAAATAGAATAGAATAAAATAAAGTGTTCTCTACAAGGCACTACACCATGGATGTACTGCAGCCTTAGAAGTCTTACTGTACTCACCCTATCCTTCCCCCGCCTGTTTGGACGTTCCCACGTTCGCCGCCAGGTATCTCCACGTCCACAACGACGTGAGAAATCCTACTAGTGAAAGGTGGAACTGTGTGGGCATTTTGCCTGAAATTGCGACTTCCACGTCAATTCAGGGATCTTTTACATGCCGCAAATCTGCGACATGGGACCCACAGCTTTACTTCCCTTCCGAAGGAAGGCATGCTGAGGATTTTTTCGCCCTGAAAAATCCTGACGGCTTTGGCCGGGTTTGAACCCACAAACTTGGGTACTTAAAGGCAGCATGCTACCGCTAGACCACCAAAGCTGCTCCTCCCAGATCCTTACTTAGCAATGTTTAAAAAGCGCTGTGGGATCCCAAACACTTACATTCTTGATATAAATATGTATAACTATAAGAACATAACGACACATGCATTTTATACACAGTTATATCAAGAATGTAAACGTTTGGGATCCCACAGCGCATTTTAAACATTGCTAAGTAAGGATCTGTTTCTTGGAAGGCCTGAAGATGATTCTATGAGAATCAAAACATGTTGCCCCAATATAATAATAAACACAATAAAGTTTTATTGTGTTTGACTGATACATCATTGTATATTTATATTAGTGTGGTGAGGGTGTAGGTGGAACACAAAGGTAAATGAGAAAAAGTGACAAAGAGATTTTTCAAAGTGTATTTACATTTAAATAATGTGAGAGACATGTAGGATGTAGCAGAGACTGGGGCTGAATTAGAACAAGGGCCGTGGGAAAGGAGGTCTGGTAAGTTAAGTATGGGAAAAGAAGGAGATAGCCTGTGTTTAGAAGTGCAGTAGTGACCATCATTTTGTATACTCTGTTACTTTAGGGAGTCAGCATGAGGTTTTTATGGCATAATCGAGACAACGAATCAAAAGAAAACCGTATCAAAGTTTTATTTATTTACCAACTGATGCACCAGTGAGTTTGTCTTAAAAAACAATATTAAAATTTACATTAAAACAGCTCCGACATGTTTCGGTGTTACAGTTACACCATCATCAGGGAGTACATTAATTCATGCTTACTGAAGTGGTGGTGTAACTGTAACACCGTAACATGTCAGAGCTGTTTTAATGTAAATTTCAATATTTAAAGAACCAGTCCTCTCTCAACCTGTGCACACCGGATGGCCACCTACAGGTGTGATGATACCGGATGCTGTATAATACAATTTTGACCTTCTGATGATGAGCACATAGTGCTCGAAACATGCAGAGGCATATAATAAACTTATTATAAAACAAGAATTTGTGCATTAAGTTGGTTAATTACTAAGATTTAATATTGCTTTTTTAAGACAATTCACTAGTGCATCAGTTGGTAAATAAATAAAATTTTTATAATATCAAGATGCGTGGTACAAATGTGAAAAGAAAAAGAAAAACCTTGTTTTTTGTGGCCTTTCCTCATTCCTTCAGGAAAATTCCAGTATAGCATCACCACTTGGACACAATTGTCACTTTCTTCATCTTTTCCAATTCATTACCCATCATCCTAACATTCACTGCTCTATAGCCTGCATTGACTAAACTGTAAACAAATAAATCTGCATTAACAGAATGTTGATCTACAACATGTAGGAACAATACAGTACTCCGCTATTGCTGGTGCCACTGCGCTACAAGCTGGAAGACTGTGGGAATCACTCGGATTTTTCACCGACTTACTTTTTCTGGCTGCACTATGACCCTGGGGTCAACTCAGCCTGTAAAAGAAATGAGTGCCAGGGTTATCTCCTGGGGGTATAGGTGGCTGGTGCACAGGGCTGACAACCTTACCACCCTTGTATACCAACTCTCTAGAAGTTCTGGGAGCCTCAACATCCTGCAGCTTTAAAGGCCTGTCCAGGGCTGTGTGGGGATATAGCCAGCTAGCTGCTGCTGCTACTACTACAACCGCTACTACCACCACCACCACCACCACCACCACTACTACCACCACCACCACCACCACTACTACCACTGCCACTGCTGCTACTACAACAACAACAACAACAACAACAACAATAATAATAATAATAATAATAATAATTGCAGATACGGGTGGAAGCATATGATCTTGGAGTCCCAACTCCACTTTCATCTGACTTGGATTTAACGGTATACATCAGAAACGTGAACGACTACGAACCGCAGTTCCTGGTGGACGAATACAACATTAATTTTACTGGTAAGATGATCACAGAACTGTACCTCTCACATTCCACTAATGCAATGACATTCCATTACAGTGAACTTCTGAAGACATTCAACCTTTATTTATCTGCAATAAAACAAAACACAACTTTGCTTCATAAGCTTTCAACATCTGTACAAAATCTTGCAAATTGCACAGCTATATAACAATTACATAGCTGCAAGAAACCAAAATGCTCTCAGGTCATATCACTAGTTTCATATACTATGTAAATAGCATTCTAAGTCAGCAAGATTCTTCACCACAAGGCAGGTACATACAGTTCTGGCACGAATAGAGACCAGTGTTATGGCACTTGTAAATTGGTTAAAACCCAATTATTACAGGATTAGAAAGTGAAGGTAAATGACAGTTGTCAGCAGCAGAGCTAATACATGCTGCACGTGTGATTTAATCAAAGGAGATTAACAGAGCAAAGCACCGGAACCATGTCTGGGTGCCAAGGCTAGTTTTCTGTCCTTTAACAGGACACAATCCAGGGCTGTTATTGGCTTTCCTACTTGGCATAATACCCTGAGACATCTTCATCTAATGGGGCTCTCAGACAGTCCATTGGTTAGGAGGTGTGGAGCACAGGTTGAAACTTTGGCCCACATTCTTTGTGAATGTGAATCTTTGGCTTCAATCAGACATGTGTATCTGGGCTCCTTCTTGGAGCAAGAGGACATTAAGAGTATAGGTCTGGGGGACATCTGGAACATTAGCAAAGTAAGAGGGCTCGCATCAATTGATATGGCGCACAAAGGGCATGTCAATTAAGGCCTAGGTGCATCAGGACCATAAGGTCTCGAACTCAATTGCAAATCAATCAATCAATCAATCACAGTACAGGAATACAATCAGCAGAAACTTCTGCAGATTGATATAATGTCAAGAGTGAATTTGTACTGGTCTGTCAGCGAAGTTGCCTTTGGAATGTCCCATGAGTATAATTTCAGATCTATTACATGGTAACTGAACATATGGAATTCTACAGGGGTGCTGATAAGTCCTTAGCCCAACCAGGAGGGAAACAAGTTAATGTTTCTGTCAGAAAGGTGTGAATTTCCTTTGGTGCCTTGCCTTGCAGGGAAAAAAACTTGATGACAGCTCGCGTCTCGATGTTGTTGAAATCACGCGCGTCCCCAACATGCTTCTGAACTTGTTTCCTTCCTGGTCGGGCTAAGGACTTATCAGCACCCCGGTATTATCAGAATGGTCGCTGTACGTGGCTCAGTGCGTGTACCAATATAATTTCAGTTACAAATGGTGTAGCTGACTGTCATTTATCGTAATATTTTTATGTATTTCTGTGCCAAGTGACGAACATGTGTCAGAGATGCACACATAAATCAGTATGTTTAGATTTTCTCACTTGCATATGAGGTATCATAACTGTATACTACACATGCCGTGGGACTTAAACACAACAACAACAACAATTATTATTATTATTATTTACTGCAATTGGGTTGTTACCCGGTGGCAGTGGTTATTTTACATGTATACAAAATATGAAATTGGTTACTACTATTTTTAAGTCGGGAGGGCTGCATGAGAAGCATGTATTGGCAACTTGGAATCTTGGGAACCATCTCAGCATTTGCTTATAGAGACAGGGAAACCAAGAAAAACCTGTGTTGAGGTGGCCGGTTGCAGGACCTTCCGAATACTTACTTCTAGCCAGCAGTCCAGCATCTAAAGTAAAAAACAACAATGTACACATAGTACAACAAATACACATATGAAGACAACAATACACACGGCATGCTATGCTGTTTATGGCATTACATATTTTTACATGTTCTGCATTTGCTTACTTACTTACTGCTTACTTATGCAATGCAGCAGAGTCCTTCTTGAGAAGCTAGCTGGTTCTCAGTCAAGATATTTCCTGCATTTCATAGAACTCAAAGGTGTATTACTGCGTTTGCAAGAGCCAGCCACCTGTCCCCATCCGCAGTCAGTCCAAGTCCTCCAATCCCATTCTGCATTTACATTGTCGTTAATTTTTAAATAGTTTATAGACACTATAAAGGTGAAATATATGACACTTTTTTTCACTATATGTTGCTAGGCACAAAACTGATATATCCTGATCTTGGCTGGTAGACACCTAATTTTATTCCTATGCCTGTCTTGAATGGCTTAAAATTGATCATGATAGAGTTCAGTTTTAATTTGTATTCACACACACACACACACACAAGTTTACCACAATATACATTGTACTGTTATTCCACTTTCTCTTTATTGTCTTGTAGCCGAACATTTTTGATATATTTGTTTCTTAGGTTTGCTGGCATCAGTTATGAACGGTTCATAGCTGTATGTTTTGGGTTTAATCTGTCAAAGGATGTTCAGAACTGTTGGTGATAGGTAGGAGGGGTTGCATGGGGAGAGATTTAAGCAGCGAAACGAGTGGGAGCTGATAATGGACGCTAGCAATCCGGCGCGAATTCAGACGTGTACAAGTGTGGTGTAAGTGGGAGTACAGAGAAGTGATTGCGTCAGTTGCCTAGAAATGATCTAGTTGTTTAACCTTTTGGTGCCGGAATTATTTTCTTAAATTTTAGCACACCCTGTAAATAAAATGTGAATAATACAGGAACAAAATAAGTTAGAATTATGAAACAAACTGCATTTTGAAGAGAAAAAAACGGAGAGTATATACCATGTTTAAAATATTCAATACCTGTATTTGTTGAATAAATATATAAAATGCAACTTTAGAGGTTAGTGGTGCGGTACGACCACTATAGTTGACATAAGGCATCTAAATGTTAACTGGATATAGCAATCCATTATTTTATATCAAGAATAAGATGAATAAATAAAACATAATTAAAAAGAAAATAAATAAAACTAAATGTGATTCTGTGAACTACACCGGTCTCCTGGTAAGAGGTTCTCCTATCAGACTGAGCATGTTGGGACAACAAAGTTACAAAAGGTATTCAGTCCAACAATTGCATGCGATTCCTTTCCTACTCCTGCATTACAGCTCACTTCATTTCAATTATCCAACTGTTCTAAGCTGGTTGTATAATGCAGTAAGCTCCTCGACATGCAACAGCTCCATCTGCTATTCAAGTAATTTCCCTTCATTTATCTAAAAAGCAAGCATGCAAACAAATGAATGAAAGAACAAACAAATAGCCTAACTAATGAACTTACTGTATGGAACAGAGGCCATCTTGAAAAGCTAACAGTTCTTCAAGTCATCTAAAAACCCCGTGCAAAAAGAAACCACAAGTTTTATTGCCCTGATCATAAGAACCTGCCACTGGCCTATACTAAAAGTCAGATGAATCCAGTTCATACCCTTTCATCCTATGTCCTTAACATCCACTTTAGTATTATCCTCCCATCTATGCTATGATCTGCATGGTCTGTTAGATTCAGATTTTCCAACCAAAACCCTGTCCCACATGTGCCACATGCCCTGTCTATTTCATACTCCTGGATTTCATCATGCTAATAAGAGGGCTGTTCAGAAAGTATCCATCCATTTTGAGTATCTCGAGAACCGGTCACGTGGCCTTGATGTAACATGGCAGCCAGTCAGAGGAGACCTTACTGCACATCCGTGAACAGTCACTGTCCTGTGGGGCTAGTCAGTTGGCAGTGAGATGCCGTTGACTGAGTTTGTATACTGTGTGACTGTCGCATTCACAATGACTGTTAGCAAGCAGATCAGCTTCATCACGACAATGCGCCTGCCCATTCTACAGCTCTCAAACAGGCTTTTTTGGCAAAGCATCACATCACCCAGCTCTGTCAGCCCTCCTACAGCCCACATTTGGCTCCCTGCGACTTCTGGCTTTTCCCAAAGCTAAAATCTCCGTTGAAAGGGAGGAGATTTGTGAATGTGATGGTCACACAGTACACAAGCTCAGTCAACAGCATCTCACCGCTGACTGACTAGCTCCACAGGAGAGTGACTGTTCACAGATGCACAGTAAGGTATCCTCTGGCTGGCTGACAAGTTACATCAAAGCCATGTGACCAGTTCTCGAGATATTCAAAATGGCTGGATACTTTCCGGACAGCCCTCATACATGTTTGAAGTGTGAAGATTGTGAAGCTCCTCATTAGGCACTCTTCACCAGCCTCTTGTCCTGTTATCCCTCTCAGTTCCGTTTGTTCTCCTCACTACCCTAATTATGTGTTCTTCCCTCACTGTGAGAGACCACGTTTCACACTCACACAAAACAACCAGAAAAATTATACATATCTGTAGAACAGGTACAGAATTTACAGAAACAGAATGCATGTGCATACAAGGAAGAATACAATTACAGCTGGAAGCCAATTACTTCCTTTTAACTGTTCACATTTTCCTTTTGTCATTATGTTACCACAGAGCATTTTGAGCCGGGATCTGAACGCCGCAGACTGATAGACACAGTAGACAGAGACGAAGTGGATGATTTGGATGACCCACCGACACCTGTGTGTTATTTTATTGTTGGCGGTAATGAAGATGAGTACTTTGCTATCGAACCACTTCGACACGAGATTATGGTGAGTTCTCACAACAAAGAGAGTGGAAAATTGCATTCTAAGAGAATACATGTAAATTTGATGTTTGTGTGACCATGCAACCTTAGCCTGAAATGGTATGTGAGACCAACTTGATGCAACAGTTATGATTTATTGATAATCCATTAGCTCCCTCCCACAACAACACCTTAACCTGTCATAATAAGAACACGAACCACCTGACCCCACACAAAACACACCCTACAACACATTTAACACAAGCTACCAACTATCACCTAACACAGCAAACATTTTGTCACAGTGCAAACACCATATTCTGATAGCTGAAGAATAAAAAACCAACTAGATGTCACTTGCTATTTTCATTTTTCTTCTTAGAGACTCAACATGTTTCAGGCATTAATATGCCCATCTTCAGGAGTTTGCGACTATGTTGTTGAACTACCACATTGGCTGATTTCGTTCCTGGTTTGCTACGTTTCCAAGAACACATCAGTACATCAGGCGCAATAACCCCCAATTGGCGTTTGCCCTACACATTTTAAAAAACCAGCATGAATACAGCCAAATGAACAATATAATGACCTTGCTAAAGTCGCTAAGCAGCCCAAACATGCTCATTCCATACAAACAGTGCTATATCCAAACCCTCTACCGAGAAAGCAAACTCATCCCCTAACAATACCCCGGAGAAACAAACCCGCTATTTCAGACGGTCATTAACCCCCAGCCCCCAAATACCACTTGAATAGACCAGTTGTGCTTCAGCCAGCAACCCAGATACCACCCCAGCCGAGCCGCAACCTAACTTCAACACACAGCAAAACAAGAATGAAACCAGCCAATGTGGTAGTTCAACAACATAGTCGCAAACTCCTGAAGATGGACATATTAATGCCTGAAACATGTTGAGTATCTAAGAAGAAAAATAAAAATAGCAAGTGACATCTGGTTGGTTTTTTATTCTTCAGCTATCACAAGATGCACGGTCCAATAAACATCAGATTCACCTTATTCTGATATATCTCTTACAGTGCTGAAAACTATATGCAGTAATGTACGTTCTAGTGCTCCTAAAGATGGTCATAACAATGCCCGAAACATGTTGAGCTAATGGATTATTAATAAATCATAATTGTTGCATCCAGTTGGTCTCATATATCATTTCAGAATATATGTACTTTATAAATTTATTCTTTGCAATCTTTCACAATCAGTGGCTTTGATTATTTCAATTTATTTCAGGGATAATGAAATTATTTTATCCATAACTCCTTTGTGGCAAATCTGTACTACAGACTTCATAGTACACAACCCAAAATGATTGTCCCATATCAATATTTGAGGGGTTAACAACGGCACAGTTGGTTGAGGCACTGCGCGGCGGCAAGCCAGAACACCACATGTTCAATTCCCAATAATGTCACTGGAATTCATTGGCTTGATCCTTCTGGCCACACCGTGACCTTGGTGTTGACTGAGCCTCTAACAGAAATGAGTGCTAAGGGTGCTCTGGCAGTTACTTTTCAGCCACTGTTCACACAGGTCCAAGTTCATTCCCAGGTCAGAAGTAGATGAGGCACTGTGACAGGTTTTACTCAGAGTACTGCACTGTTAGCCTGACAGCATTATTTCACCAATGCATCAAATCCATTCATTCATCCATTATCAATGCTATACAATCTTAGCAATAAAATAAGACACTTAAAACTAACAGTAATAACCTACATGCACTATCCCAACACTACAAGATGACCTGCACAAATCACAAACAATTATTATTCTGTGATATTATTAATATTATTATTGTTATTATTATTATTAACTGCAATTGGGTTGTCACCCGGTGGCAGTGGTTATTTTACATGTATACAAAATATGAAAATGGTTACTAATAAATTTAAGTCTGGAGGGCTACACGAGAAGCATGTAGTGGCAACTTGGAATCTTGGGAACCATCTCAGCATTTGCTTACAGACACAGGGAAACCAAGAAAAACCTGTGTCGAGGAGGCCGGTTGCAGGACCTTCCGAATACTGACTAGCCAGCAGTCCAGCATAACCAGCAGTCCGGCATATTTCGAATAGCACCAAATATTTTCCCCTAATTTGGTTTCAAACACTTGCAAATTATTTTGTTTATTAAAAGGAAGTGACATAATCAAAGTTTTATTTATTCACCAATTGATGCACTAGTGAGTTGTCTTAAAAACAATATTAAAATTTACATTAAAACAGCTACGACATGTTTCGGTGTTACAGTTACACCATCATCAGGGAGCGCATTAATTTGTGCTTACTAAAGTTACAGTTGTTAAAACAGTATATACTGTTTTAACAGCTGTAACTTTAGTAAGCACAAATTAATGTATTCCCTGATGATGGTGTAACTATAACACCGAAACATGTCGGAGCTGTTTTAATGTAAATTTTAATATTGTTTTTTTAAGACAACTCACTAGTGCATCAGTTGGTGAATAAATAAAACTTTGATAATATCAAGACGCACAGTACGAATGTGGAAATTAAGGGGGGGGGGGGAAGAAATGACACTGTAACCATAAGAAACTGATAAAAATACATGGTACCGGCGTGCTGATAAGTCCTTAGCCCGACCTACTTCCCGATGTCGTAGGATGGAATTGATAGTGTCATTGGAAGCTAATCTCCTTCTCAGATCAAATAATGTATGCTTGCTGCAGAATCTCAAGAAACTTTAGAGGGATGAAAGGCAATTTGTATGTTTAATTTTCACGTAAGAATTATCAATTCGGGCTAAGGACTCATCAGCACTCCTGTATTTGGTCATGTTGTTTCACAGTGTACTTAACTGAACCATGTGTCCATTAAGGTTGCTAAAGAGTTGGACCGTGAGGCTCGCGACAGCTATACACTGTTGGTTAAGGCTACTGAAGACTGCATCCACTCACCAGCAAATCAGAGCGTGTTTGATCCAAGTGACGATACACTTCTTCAGGTGATAGTTACAGTTAATGACATAAATGACAATGCTCCACGTTTTGTGAAACGTGTGTTTACGGGCGGAGTCACCACAGAAGCCGACTTCGGTACGGAATTCATGCAAGTGAAGGTACACATTCTGCATCACAATTTAAATACTGTAGTGTATATATGTCTAACAAAACTAAAATATATTATAAAATACATATAATACAGTCATACACAACTTTATATTTTATTAGATTTAATTAAGTCATAATTGCAGCTCCATTGTTATAATAAAAGCAACTAGATGCACTAATTCCTCAAATTTATTTTTGGAATAAAACTACATCGGCATGTTTTGTATCGAAAATATACCGAAAAATTAGGGTTAGAAAATGTGCCATCAATCACTATGAAACACACAGTGATACTACACATTCAGCATAACAAACACACACACACACACACACACACACACACACACCCCACACACACACACACACACACACACACCACACACACACACACACACACACACACACACACACCACACACACACACACACGTACACACATCACACACATACACC
>Ga0131853_10019625_pt1 | contig 12298 bp, 6 predicted proteins | sample TergutLab28metaG_FD_92764 | JGI IMG/M metagenome (GOLD analysis project Ga0131853, IMG submission 92764) | Labiotermes labralis P1 segment gut microbial communities from Petit-Saut dam, French Guiana - Lab288 P1 (version 2) (version 2) | ecosystem: Host-associated > Arthropoda: Insects >...
ACATCGCCACCAGCATGTTCATGTGTCAATACACTGTACTGCACTGTACTGTGTCACTTCTTATGAACCACATTCACCCTACTCCCACGTGTGGCAAACACAGCTTCCTCGTAACTGTCTTTGGAGACGTGCAAAACTGTGTCTGCAGAACGGTGCAGGTCGTTATGATCAGCAGTCGATGTGACGTCGCTAAAATTGACGTTTTTTGACATAATTTGGGGTGCACAAGTCCTGGGCGCCAGGTTACCCGTGACATTAAATTTTGTAGACTGTCTGTGGGTCCTCAGTTTGGAACTTGCTGTATGCCACTTATCTGGTGCCTGGAATTCTGAGGAAACGTCTAGATTTTTGGAAAATATGTTTATTCCTCATCTAAACACGAATGGCATTTTTCTTTCGCGTCTGAACACAACCACGTAAAGCGATAACATAACAACCAACTCGGCACCGTAGCTAACGACTGATGTCTCTCCTTTCTGGTATCGTCTGGTACAATTTTATTTTAGTCTCGCACACACAGTCTGCGCCTTCGCTGTGCGGTGTATCTGAAACACGCTGTACAGTACGTTACAAACCCACGGACACCTTTCTCTTGTGGTCTTTTCTGACGCGTAACTTTCTCCTCTCCGTACAGAACGATAAACATACGCCCAAGTACAGCACGCACATTACAGTGCTAGAAGTGGCTGAACGATCGGCAATCGGGCACATGCTGACACACCATTGTAACGAAAACGACTCCCTCCCTGATATCCTGCAGTTTGGCACAGGTTATACGTCACATCCTGTATATACACACGTGTTTACTCAGACAATTCGTTTTGGGTGGGTTCTCACATCTAAGCATAGAGCAGCTTGACTTAGCGGCGCCTTGTCTCACCCTACCTCGCTAAATTTGGGTTTGGACGCCGACAATATTCGGAGGAGTTACTCAGGCCTTCCCACCAATACTAATCAACAGAGGGCCTTGTGTCACCTAAACACCAATCAGCCAGTAATGAGGTCGGCGGTACGGCCACGTGTCCTGCAGCTAGCGACAAACCGTTCCACCCTTGACAATAACGGAGTCAACACCTCCGGTCATCTCCTTCCAATTTAACGAGAAGCAGTTCAAACTAAATGACGCCCACAGGCAAAAAGAAAGTATTTCGTATATTAAAAACAGAAGTTTGTCAACGTTTTGATGCTCAATGTACTGGCAGAGGGGCTGGGAAGCTGTCCATTGAGGTGAAAATGGGATTTGTGCCTGAGACACGTTAAACTGTGGGATACACGCTGCCAAGCACTCAGACGGACGGCAGCTGCTACAAGGTGTGCCAGGCCTGTCTGTCTGTCTGTCCGTATAGCGAATGTTCCGTGTCGCATTGTGTCTGGATTCCTGGGTGATGTTGGTAATGAGCGATACAGCAGCCGGAATATTTTGCTGAAAATGTAATGAACAGCGAAGACAACTTCTTCCGTCACTGCCACCGTGCAGTCTGGTCAACATGCCGCAACACTGCAGACGATCCTGCGAGTTTCACATTTTCGTATTTACGATCACCATCGCGAAAGCCTCCAATATCGTCCAATGAACGGTCTGATACTGACCGCAATGACATACGGCCAGGCCCAGCGGGCTTTCGTTCTGAGGAAAACATCCTTGTCGCATTTCCATGCCCTCGTGTTTTTGTGCGTTTGTGTTTCTAACATAATTAGAATCAGCCGGACGGCGGATTTTCATGGAATTTTGTACGACAAGGGCGCCAGAATAGCGTCCCAAGTTCGTTATCTATAATTTCAAGCCGAAGGCCAGATGATGTGAAAATTGTGGCCGGGTCAAGTAGAAGGCAGCAGATCCTGTTTTTCACTGCACAGCCATCGACCACTGATATATATATATATAGCATGTGCTTAAGTACACAGGCCTATAACAGAAGGCAACCAACAATTCAATCTTAGCTCTCGACATTCAGCACACAGACAGGTAACAAACGCGTCACAATGTGCACTCAGTCCTCACAATTACAAAGGTGTGCACACAGCTGCACATCAGGTCACGTCCGACAACTCTGTCATTAGCTGAATATACGAGCTGTCCCCGACAATACGCACTGCCACTGAAGCCAGTACACACCTCCCTGTCAGACCGTCCGCACACCGCACACATATCGTGTTCTTCTGTGCACATCACGTGCCAGACTCATCGCAGCAAATCAACTGCAAAAGGACACACAAAATGCGCCACTTTAATGGCAGATCCGGTCATTCGTCTCTTCGATGAAGAATGATAGGACTTTTTTGTCTTGAAGATTCTGGGGCACTTCAGACTTGGCAAATGTGCAGGGAGATCTTCGAGGCCAGCATAAAACTGCAGTTACGGGCCACAGAGCACACCGCACACCGCAAATGGAGCTACGAAAGTTTTAAAGTCAGCAAATAATGGACTGTCACACTGAACGATACTGCACAGCGGCAGGCCCGAAACGGCTATCCAAGTAAGCGCACACTCAGCGTTTCAGATACAAAGAACACAGATTGATACTCACAAGGAACCTCGCAATGTTACTACGTACAGTTACTCACACAACCTCTGTTTGTTCGGTAACGACATAATCACATCGTGTTTCAATACACCATAAACTGAAATCAGGCCTGCACTCAAAGTAAGCGTCGATGTGAATCGAGTCTAAACAGAATGCTGCATTCGTCACAAACAACGAAACTAGGAGCCTAAATGGAGGAACAAACTTATGACTTTTCAGAAACACAACTGAATTACACATTTTTCATAACAAAATAACGTCGGGTGATAAGTCGGTCATTTCGAAGCAGAAACTACGAAATTTCGTACAAGGGCCCGCTCTACTCCCTTCCGTCACCCCAGAATGACGACATTGCTCTGACCTGACATCACACTCTCGCACACTCACTCTGCGAGGGGGTGCTGATAAGTCCTTAGCCCGGCCAGGAAGGAAACAAGCTACAGCGACCAAACTCGGCATTTATTCAACACACTCCCCACGAAGCTCAATACATTTCTCAGCCCGTTGTTGTAACTTTTGCAAGTCACTCAAAAAAATTCACATTGTTGTCCGTCCAACCAGGTCTCCGCGGCAGCAATGACCTTCGCGACGGACGAAAAATGGCGACCTTTCAATTGTTTTTTTCAGTCCAGGGAACAGGTGGTAGTGCGACAGGGCCAGATCCGGAGAATAGGGTGGGTGATCAAGATATTGGAAGCCCAGGTAGGCCAGTTTCTTCTGGGTTGCAAGTGCCCGGTGAGCCGGGGCATTGCTCACCAAGAACAAGACATCCTTGGTGACCTTCCCGGGGCGTTTTTCTTTCAAAATGTCCGTCAATTGCACCAGTAGAGATGAGTAATACTCCGTGTTAATAGTTTGACCCTTTGTAAGATAATCAATGAGGAGGACGCGGTCTTAATCCCAAAAAATCGAGGCGAGAATATTTCCAACGGATTTTTGCACTGGAAGTTTTTGGGGCGGGGTGAGCCGCTATGCCGCCACTGCATTGATTGTTGCTTTGTCTCCGGTCCATAGTGATATAACCAGGTTTCGTTCATGGTCACCAATCGTGACAGGAAATCATTTGGATCGCGCCGAAAAAACTCCAAAAGTTACTCAGCCGACTGGCACCGTTGACGTTTTTGATCCGCGTTCAGGCATTTCGGGACCCACTTCGCGGAGAGCTTCCGCATGTCCAAATCTTCATGAATGCTGGACCCAACCCGCTCAAGTGAGATGCCCAGTTGCTCAGTTATTGATTTAGCCGAAATCCGGCGGTCTTCCAACATTAGCTCGTGAATTTGATCAATAATCTACGGGGTGGTCACTGTTTTGAGTCGTCCAGGACGAGGCGCAACACAGGTGGAAAAATCACCACGTTTAAACTGGGTCACTCACTTTTTTATGGTGGCACACGATGGTGCATGTTCCCCTAATGTTTCTGTCAGAATAGCGTGAATTTCCTTCGGCGCCTTGCCTTGCAGGAGGAAAAAACTTCATGACAACTCGCGTCGCCATGTTGCTGAAATCGCTCGCGTCGCCTAACATGTTTCTTTTCAGCCTCTGTAACAAGAAAAGACTTGCAATTCGGCACATGAACAGACCCCTCTTTCCAACGACACTATCGATTCCGTCCTACGACTTCGGGAAGTTGGTCGGGCTAAGGACTTATCAGCAGCCCTCGTAGTTACGTAACTCGTTTTTACAATAAAGACGCCAAATGCCGCACTGCAAGTGTCAGCACTGCGGACTCCAAGTCGGCCAAACGTGAAATGCGACGCCTGGCGTTTCTGCGTCACTTTTCAATGCCTCGAGGAACATTCTGACGCAGTGATATGAAGTAGGCCACAACCACTTCCTGCAAAACAAATTCGACATCCATAGTCCTTTCTCATCCAACCATTGTAGATTATGACCACTTCAGCTGAAACAGCGTAGCTAAACAATGCAAGTAGCACCTACGTTATACTGCAAAAGATATCACGTGCGGATGGAAAGAGCCACCTTGTGCAATGTGGCGCCGTGTGCTTGGGTGAGTGGTGCCCGGCGTTTCCGGTGTCTTCTGGCTCAAGCAGTCTTGTTAGGTTGTGGCAGCACTACTGTCCGCCGAAACGTCGGAACCACTCACCCAGGAGACATGAATCCTCAGAATTCCGAACGTCGCAAGTACAAAAGAAATGGAAAATGAAACAGCAGTTTTTAGTGTGGCGCACTAAAAACTGCTGTTTCAAAATGGCAAAAAAAACTTGACATCAGAAGGACAGTCACTGCAGCAACAAACAAGAAGTGTTCAAACGTCAGCTAAGTGTGCAGCAGTGAGACAGACAGACAGACAGACAGCAGCCCGTGACATCAGTCAAGTGGCTGCCACATTTGGCACAGACAAAAGGTTGCATCTGATGGCAAGAGCAGAAGCTAATGTTGCATGTAAGCAGGAGTGACGGTGAGAAACTTGGAAATAAACAAAGTGGTTTAACACCGCCATATCAACTACAGAGGTATCTGGCTCTGAAACGGATGTAACCAATTACGGCAGTTGGTTCAGGCACGATACAGCAGCAACAGACCTGACATTACTTTCAGGTAGCGGTAACTGACGCAAATCACGAAAATTTGTCCTCCAGCACCTTCGGCTGAGCTAAACTGGTCAGCAACTGATATACTGAGACTCCTACACGAAAAGAATTAACAGTTTTGTCATTTCACACGTCTTCATTGCAGCCTGCGTGCGCCCTTATTCGCCGTCTCCCTGTCTGTCTGTCTATCTGTCAGCTCGACCGCTATCACGGCCAACCATTGTGTATTTCTGATTTCCACTGCAGTGACAGCAGCTGGCAGTAACGTAAGGTTCGCACTGCCAAATGTTACCGTAACAACAGAGACAGACCGGACACAAGACGCACGGCAGCTCTAGCAGCACAGAGCATTGCAACTGCCAGCTGAATGCGGGCGGTAAGACTGCTCAGGGCCAAAGCCGCTGTGCAACAGGGGGGCTGATCGCTGTGCGGTGTGCACATGTGCTGTGGGTGTGCGGTGTGCAGTTCGGGCGTTTTAAGACTTTAAACTGCTGTGATGCACGTGAGGGCGAACACCGCCTGAATTACGTGTTAGCCCCAAGCACCTATGTTGTTTACACACTCCCTGATCATGGCACCTTGGTGCCGAAACATGTAGCAGTCGGCACCTGATATGAAGTGTGTTTTGTTGCATCTTGATAACTGCATTTCACGGAACGTAACAAAACGCACGGCACGTGCAACAGAACAAAAAGCAGTTGTGGAGTGTTTTAACAAGTGACATTCCGCCAGCAGGTCGCAGAGACAATACGTCATCCGAGTTCGTGCTACATGTACACACAGATACACACATCACCACGAATACGAGCCACTGACAGTTGCAGGGTGTTCAGGCGTGCGAGCAACACAACTGGGACGCTTTCCACACGACACGGTGTTCAAGAACGCAGTGTTCGGACGGCTCCAACAGCTCGAAGCGTTTTGTGTGGCCGTCAGCAGCTGCTGTCTGCACGCTTTGGGAAAAAACAATGTACAGCAGCGCAATGTGCGTCGCAGCGGGCGTCTCGTAAGAACTAACTCCATAAAAGTTCCATAATGATTATTCTTAGTTAGGTTTTTCAAATCCGATACAAAAGACACGGTGCCAGTGCAGATGTCTGCGCTGGCACACAGATAGCAGCACTGTGGCAGCAGAACCGCCACTGCACAGTACTCAGCGAGTTACAGTAAATAAGTACGGACATTAAAGTACCTATTTTACAAAGAAAGTTCAGTAAAATTACTCCTTTAAACATATTTATTCAACGACACTCAATCGTACCACAAACAATTATCACCTTCACATTACGCACTCCGGCATCTACCAAAGATCTATCCAGTCCCACGACAGTGTCACCTGACGCTGCAGGTGGCCGATATCAGCAGCACGGCGCACAACAATGTGCAACATTGGACTTCAGGCCTTCTGCGATATGACGTTGTGTCGGTCGGTGAGCGGTCCCCTACGCTTCCATTGATAACGAGCATCTACGAAACGTCGGGAACAACATGGCCAAAGACACAGGGTCAAATCCCAGAAGACCCCATCCGCAGGAAGACAGCTCTGAGCACCTCATATCTCCCACGACTGCAGTCAGCCATTACTGCACGTAACGACCGGTCTTAGGCCTGTTCATGTACACACGTGCTGCATTTGGAAATCTGTAGCGTGCAGGAGATCAGGACAGTTGTGAGGGGCTGCTTTGCAAATGCAGCAAATGACACAGAAACGTGCAGTGCTGAACCAACCTGTACGGTGTTCTGCTGTACAGTGATATCAACACATTCAGAGCACCTTGAGTGGAAACTTGACAACACAAGTTTCTTCGTCTCAGCAGAGTGTAATGCAATCCGGACCGCACTGAAACACTAAGGAGACAGACGGAAGATCTGACCCAAAACACGTGTGCAGAAACTGTGTGAACATGTCTTTAGGAACGGACAGAAATAGTGTATTGTACCAGGGAGGAACCGTCACATCATGTTGAAAGAAGGACTTTTCGACTTGAAATTTAAACGTCTTCTGCAAGATATTTATAAATTTATCTACGTATGATGCAACATTCTTATCAATTTATCACGCCATCCGTACGAATATAACAAAAGTAGATCGCACACGTGCATACACGTGCACACACACTCGAGAGGTCGATTGAAGCTGTTTAAAATGTCACAGACTTTACCAGTCGGTACTCAGACGGGCGTCCAGTGTTAAATACGTGTACACTGACTGTAACATTCTGTAATGCTTCTTAATGTGACTCATCCCTGTTGTGTTTACAGTCAAATAAAACAAACAAACAAACACTGCGTCACCACAAACTACAGTGTAAACAATGCTAAGAGCTTCGCATATGCAACCAAACGTTCGTCCACATCACTACCAGCCACAGGCGGGGTCACCGCACGACCCCCAGTACAAAATACACACAATCGTCCTCTCAAATGATACCCCCAACGACAGTTTAGGAATTAACTTCTTACTTAGATGTGCATTATTTGATATTTGTCCTTAACATACATCACTCGGGCCGGGATAGCTCAGTCGGTATAGCGACTCGCTACGGGCTGGAAGGTCCGAGGATCGAATCCCGCTGCAGGCGAAATTTGCCCCACTTGTCCGCACCGGCCCTGGGGCGCACCCAGCCTCCAATACAATGGGTACCAGGTCTCTTTCCCGGGGGTAAAGCGGCCGGGGTGTGGCGTTAACCACCCACACCATCCAGCGCCGATGTTAAAGAAAGAGTAGAGCTATACCTCTACTCCCCTCTGGGCCTTCGTGGCCCGTTGTAGGGTGAACTTTACCTTTTTACCTCTACCATACATCACCCACTGCCCTCTATGTACACAGCATACAATGTATTTCTATACTGCGTATTCTAAACTAACTGTGTGAATTACTGCATCGTAATGCCTGACGTCTCTTACTGCATCTGCAGCTGTACAGTTCTGTACAGCTATTAGCACTGCTGCTGCTGCTGCTCGACCCTGTTCACAACATATCTTGTGTGTCAGGGACCAGTTGCTGTTTTGTTTAACAAACCAGACGTCGAAGATGCTCCAGTTGGAACCAACAGACTACGACGCATTTCTTCACCACGGTTCTGTCAAAATGAGTGCGTCCAAAACACAATCCGCCACTGCGGACGATGTAATTGGCGGATTTCGACCATTATATGGCTGTACGGACGGTTACAGCAACCTATCTCATTACAGCAACCTATCTCATTACAGCAACCTATCTCATTACAGCAACCTATCTCTCAGCTGATAAAAGCTATAGGAAAACTCGCTCTCCGTCGAATCCATTACGACCAGAACCAGTTAACATGCGTCGCAGCATCGCGTGTTGCACGACACTGAACCAGCTGACTGCCTCGCAGTGGCACAGCTTTGTGCCTGCCTGCCTGCCTGAGCTAGCAACACCCGAAAACATTTTCATACCTTTCAACAGTCAGACATTTGGAGACAAATGATGTTGTGCAGACAGGCTGAACTGACTGAGTTGTGGGGCTTACGGTGAGAATGTGTGGAAGGGATTGGGCAGGAGGCAGTCATGGCCCTCTGGAAAGCATTCCCATGGTTCAGAAAAGTCAGACGTGTTGTTTGTTAGTCAATTCTGCTCTAAATCATTTAAATGGAGAGGCTGAGGAACACCGCGCAAGTGTCAGGTCTGGCACATGAGGAAGCAACCTTGTTAAGATCCATTTACTGGTTCGTGTCTAACATAGCGACGCCGTCCACAAGAGAGTTCAAGCAGCGTCGGCAGCAGGACAGGGTTGGTGGAATGATGCTGGGCCGGAAATGCAGAAGGACTAACTAGACTCTTTTATACACCAATTAAGAACATCATTTATATTTTACAGGAGGGGTTTCTTGTGTCAAGGAAGAACAGATGCTTGTACACAAAGAATATTTACAACACGCACACGTACAAGCTGTAACCATTTAGCAACAAACCAAACTATTACTTGTTTACCAACACTATGTTATATTTATGTGCACAGTATTAACAAAAGCCGGTAACAGTGTTCACTGTTGGTACCACAACATGTGCATGTTTATTGTGGCCTATTTTATTGCTGCATGTTTTAAAGAAATATTGGTGTCAGCTCCCTGAAGATGGCGAGATAATGGCGCCGAAACACGCAGCAGCTGTGTGCAAGACTACGCATAAATTATACAATAGTGCATTTGTTGATGTTACGTTACTTACTTGGGGACCGCGGTGGCAAAGTGGTTAAGGTGCTGTGCTACAAATCGGAAGGTCGCTGGTTCAATCCCATATGGTGTCACTAGAATTTTTCATTGACATAAAATCCTTCCGATCGCACTATGGCCCTGGGGTCGACTCAGCCTCTAACAGAAATGAGTACCAGGAGCATTTCCTGGGAATAAAGGTGGCCGGTGCGTAGGGCTGACAACCTTACCACCATCCTGTGCCGTTGTCATGAAATCTGAGAGCCTTAACTTCCTGGAACCCTCTGGGCCACTCCAGGCCTGTAACAGGACTGCTTTACCTTTCACCTTCACGTTAAGTTACTTACTTCATCATAACGCACGACAGAAGCAACACAAAAGTGTTTGTTTAATGACTCTCTAATGCCCTGTATGCGCTCAAATTTACCAGCCTGTCTCCTGATGTCGTCCGGACGCAATTCACTCCACTGCAAGAACTCAGAAACGCTGCCACTACGGCGCCCTTCCGTGACTCAAACCGAGACAACATTAGAAGGCTTTTATCTGAACGAAAGAGCTGTCACGTTCTATATTTCAGGTAAGTCCATTCTGCATACTTCAAAAGAACGCCCGTCTTCTAGCGGGCTCTGCTGAAAGTTACGTATCAGAGATGCAACTTCTTTACCACCCAGTAGTCATGTAATAGGCTTACGCTCGCTTCCAGGATATTCGCAAGAGATGGACTCATATGACCAGTCGTCTAGAGAAGTACTCTAAATGCCAGGTTGTTGGTAGAGGAAAGAGAGGTCCCTGTGGCATTAGACAGCCATGGTCGGTCGGTCAGGCAGGCAGACAGACAGACACACAACCCTCCCAACAATGTTTATTTAAATGACAAAATGCAACAAGATATCAGGCAATATCAGCAGAATGGAGAAATCATGTTCTTCGAATGCCATGGGACAGAATGCCACGTGCTATTTGTACGTAGAGGACAAAAATGATGACGATATATGGGAAGAGCCTCGACGAGATACAGGGCCAGTTTATGTGGCAGCTGCTCTGGAATGGGTCCAAATTGGCCCTACATTGCAAGGGAGACGTGGAATTTGTTACGAGTTTAAACTTTCAATATTAAACTGCAGCGCCGACTGGCAGAATGCAAAACACTGTCACTGTACTGCACGGTGTCGTGAAACAGAACGGATATATGGCGTTGCACAGTTTGCTGTTTTTTGCACATCGTCAGGCGGTACTGAGCAGCTACAGTGGATGAGAATGACAGGCACAATTGTTCAGTTTTTTGTGTCTTTTTGTCGAAGGAATTGGCTAATTGGCTGTCTCTCGTTATTTTGCAGTGAAGGGTTTCAGTGCTCGCAGTTTTGTAACGTTTTGGTTCAGGTGATGTGTTCTTGGCGCACTTGCGCACCAGTATTCTGTCCGATTGCGCTGCGCTTCATACATCGAAGACAACCGTATAAAGAAGAAGTACTGTATGTTGATGTACTGACTGTTATTTGTTACTTTGAGCAAGCGCAAGCACGTAGATGGGATGCAAAATTGTCCCATTATTTGTCAGCTTCCATACAAAGTTCTGTTTTATCCGCTTGGTTCGCTTCTTGTAGCTTGAACGGAAGACAATACGTATACAAGGAAGCAATGTGTACTTACGGTAATTGGTTTAGATATTACGACTTCAAATTACGGCCTCACCATTTTATTTCTTGTATATTCACACAGCTAACGGGTGATCCATTTGCAGGTACCCACAACAGGGTGTTATGATGGAAGTGGTTCTGAAGTGTGCCCAATGGCAGATGTCTGTAGCAGTCAGTGCTGAGTCTAGGCTCAGCTATTTACGTTACCTGCACATCCACTGCACATTCGTGATTCATTCAGATCGTGACGCGAATTGTCACGAATGCCAGTCACGCCCTTCAAGAAGTCTATGCTCCCTACCACCAGGGCATGGTGTGTCATCAGACTGCGGGTAGAGGAGACGGCCTGCAGATAAGGAGGGTAGTTGCTAGGATGGATACGTTGCTGCGGACAGCTGTCTAGGGGTGGTTTTCCAGCATGAGGGTTGGGCAAGGGACCAACAAGTTCACACCTTAAAAAATCAAGATGTTACGTCATGTGACACGTGACCTCTAACCGTGACATATATTTTGGAATTACCTCAACAATGGATAATGGGAAAAGAATTTGTAACGTGGAATGTGAGGAGTCTGCATAGGTCAGGGTTACTGAAGTCTGTTTCAGGAGAACTGGCGAAGAATAAATTCCATTTATTGGTAGTTCTGGGGGCGAGTGGGACAGGGGAGGCACTGAACGAGCAGAGATTTATAGGTTTTATTTGTAGGAACAAAAAATAATAATATCAAACTGATCATAAACACAGGACGAGAGGGCGTGGGCTGGATTCGTCTGACTCAAAATACGAACAAATGTCTGGTCGTTTTGAAATATCTGATATTTTTGAACACGGCAATGACCTTAGTGATACGTATTATTATTATTATTATTATTATTACTATTATTGCAATTGAGTTTTCACCTGGTGGTAGCAGTCCTTACACAAGTACAGACAAAACAAACAAGAATAAAATACACATAAATGAAACAATACAAAAACTCAGTACAAACAATACAAAGCACAGTAAACACAAGTACACATATTACAAAAACACCCACACATAACACAACACACACATACACACACCCACACATTACAAAACAAGTTAAAACAACCACAGTACAAGATACACACCAAAATACAAGATACACTCCGAAGTACAAGATACACATCAAAATACACGATACACACCAAAGAACAATCTACACACCAAAGTACAAGATACACACCAAAATACAAGATACGCACCAAAATACAAGATACACGCCAAAGTACAAGATACACACCAAAGATCAAGATAAACACCAAAGTACAAGATACACACCAAAGTACAAGATACCACCAAAGTACCAGATACGCACCGAAATACAAGATACACACTAAAGAACAAGATACACCAACGTATTAGATACACGCCAAAATAC
>Ga0131853_10019627_pt1 | contig 12298 bp, 7 predicted proteins | sample TergutLab28metaG_FD_92764 | JGI IMG/M metagenome (GOLD analysis project Ga0131853, IMG submission 92764) | Labiotermes labralis P1 segment gut microbial communities from Petit-Saut dam, French Guiana - Lab288 P1 (version 2) (version 2) | ecosystem: Host-associated > Arthropoda: Insects >...
ATGGTATCCGCAATGGGGGTGCGGGGGTCGCCTGAACCTGTCACCCGCATGGCTTGATAGACATAGGCTCTGCCTGACAGCGGATCGCGGATGCAACCGCCAATGCAGGTGGCAGCGCCGCCGAAAGGCTCGATTTCTGTTGGGTGGTTGTGGGTCTCGTTTTTGAACATGAGCAGCCAGTCTTCCGTCTGTCCCTCTATCTCTGCCTTAACGCGAATAGAACAGGCGTTGATTTCTTCTGATTCGTCTAAATTTGGCAGCAATCCGCGCTTTTTCAGTACTTTCGCGCCTATGGTTGCAATGTCCATCAGCGTCTGGGGGCGAGACTGGGCGCGTTCGCCGTAGACTTCTTCCCGTGCGGCTAGGTATTGGGCATATGCCGCTTGCACTTCTTCGTCTTCAATGGCCACCATGTCAAACTGTGTGCCAAATGTGGTGTGTCTACAGTGATCTGACCAATAGGTGTCAATCACGCGGAGTTCTGTTACGGTCGGATCGCGGTTTTCTTCTGTAGCAAAATAATCTTGCAGGAATTTGAGGTCTGCGATGTCCATCGCAAGGCTAAAGTCTTCTATAATCCCTTGCAGTCCCGTTTCGGTTGCCCAAATTAAGCCCTCGACTATGCCGACAGGTTCGGGGCTTGGATGGGTTTGCTTGATGGTCTCCGGCAAGGCTTCTGACGCTTCGCGGCATTCCACGGGGTTGATGAGATAGGTACGTACACGGGCAAGGTCTGCGTCTGATAGGTCACCCAATAACACATATTCTGTGGCATAGGAAACCAGCGGCCGCTTGCCGTTTGCCAGAATTTGAATGCACTGGGCGGCGGAATCCGCCCGCTGGTCAAACTGACCGGGGAGGGCTTCTACAATCAAGCGGCGATGCGCACCCGCTATGGCTGGTAACTCAGGCGTACACGCATCCACCTGCGGTTCTGCAAATACCGTTTGCACCGCCTTTTTCCACGTGGCCAGGTCTAGCCCCTCCGTGTCATAGCGATGGAAGAGACGGACACCCGTGAGGGTGTTTAGCTCTAAATCTTCCTTTAATCTCTGATAGACGCTCTGCGCCTCTACATCATAGCCTGTGCGTTTTTCCGTAAAACAACGAAATACCATATCTTTCTACCCCCTAAAGGTCTAATAACCAATCCCAAACATTATGATATATATTCTCTTGCGTGGGGTTCATCCCCGCCACGACACCACGCTGTGTTGCGACTGCTTGGCTGCGAAATCCGATTGTAGCAATGGGCATCTGGGCGAAAATGGACATACCTAGGGCTGTGGCCATTTCCCCGCGGTTTGATTGACTGGAAGCTAAAAAGTCATCAATAGCTTGTCCGTTTGCCGCTCTGTCTAAGCCCCCAAAGGCTAGGTCTCCCAGCAAAATCGGTGTGAGATCAAAATCCGGCTGTAGGCGGACTTGTCCGTAGAACAGATCAAAGTCTCCCGCTTCTAAGGCTTGCATGAACTCATTGTAGGGCAAATCTACCACCACAACTTGATAGCCCAGGGCGGAGATGTTTGCGGCAATAAAGGTGGCAACTTCGGTTCGCATGGTATTGCCGGCGGCAACTAAGAGCATGAGCCGTGGTGCGGGCGTTTCCTCGTCGTCCTCGTCTTCATCTGACGGCGCGCCGAGGTCGTCGCGCCCTACATCTGTTTCTGTTTCCTCTTCTGGTTCGTCCGGCTCGTCATCATCTGAGGGGAACGGAGCCCACATGTGTGATCTGTCATCGTCTTCCCCGATTGGACTTCCTAGTATCTCTCGCGCTGCCTCTAGGTCATAGGCGTGTTGCTGCGCTAGGATTGTATCATAAAAAGGCAAGGCTGGATGAAGCGGCAGGGTGGAAGAAACTGCATTGCCGCGCATGATGTTTTCTGTGATATAGTCCCGGTCAATGGCGCGGCTGATGGCTTGGCGCACTTCCAGACGGGCGGTCTCGGGACGGTGCAGGTTAAAGCCCAAATAGTCGATCATGCTCGCCTCAAAGAAGCGGACTTCTCTTGTGCCGGCAAGGCGCGGCTCTGCCATGGTGGTGGGGTCTAGGAAGACGATATCCAAGAGCCCGGAGTTAAAATAAGCCGCCATCTGCTCGATTGTATTGATCTCCGCCAGATAGATGGTATTCAGCGTGAGCTCTGCGTTTCTGGGATGTGCCGGAAAGCGTTCAAGCCGCGGGCGTCCCTCATCGTCCGGGTGCTGAAACGGGCCTGTCCCCGGCGGAACTCTTGCGTAGCCTGTGCCTTGTTGAATGATTGGAAACGTAAGCAATACCGGCAAATTGCCGTGTACGCGGTCTATTGTGAGCTCTAGATCATAGGGAGATGGTGTGCCATCTTCGTCATATATCCGGCTATAGCCGGTGATGATCTCAAGCCGGCTGCCATAGAGGGCTGAGCCTCTGGCGCGGTTTAGGGAGTAGATCACATCTGTCACGGTAAGGGGCGCACCGTTGTGAAAGGTGATGCCGCTTTGGATTTCGATCATAAAATTTCTACCGTCTAGTGTGGTGATGGTCTGCGCTAAAACGGGAACAGATGAAAAGTTTTCACCCAAGGCGAAGAGTCCCTCATAAAGAAGCCCGGAAACAGCCAGATTGTCTCGGCTTGTGTTTGTGTAAGGGTTGAGCGGGTCATCCGGCACAAAGCTAATGGCCAGTTCCCCGTTCCGGGGGATATTTGCATCTATGCCGCCGGATAGGTCATATTCCGGGTTGTTGGGATCATAGGGATAGTCCGGCTCTTCCGCGTTTAAGATGGCGCAACCAGAAATACTGCCACTCAAGAGAATCGCAGTTAGTAAAAGGGCAAGGAGCTTTCTTGTTTTTGCTTTCATACGATTAATCTCCTCGGCGGATTATGGCTGCTTGTACGCCGCGTTTTCCTTGTGTTACGCGGTGTGACCAGAACAGATCCGGCTCACACATGGTGCAGTGTTCTGAAATACTGATATGCTCCGGCAAAATTCCCGCCCGCAAGAGCAATCGGCGGTTGACTTCTTTTAAATCCACCATACTTTTTCCGTTGTCTATGGCTCTGATACAGGCCTCGCCCTCTGATTCGAGAATCTTACGGATCGCGACCGGCACTTCAGAATCTGTCTCAAAGCAACATGCCCCAATCCCCGGGCCGATGGCGGCACGGATATGCTTGGGGTGGGATGCCATTGCACTCAGTTTTCCTACCGCAATCCCCACGATATCTAAGACTGTGCTGCGCCAGCCCGCATGGACGGCTGATACTGCACCTGTGTACTCGTCCCAAAGCAGGATGGGGATACAATCTGCTGTGAATACCGCGAGTGTGACCTTGGGTGTGTTGGTGACGAGGCCGTCTCCCTCTGCAAAGGGGTGAGAGATATCTTTGAAACAGTCCTCCATACCCACTACGCGCACCGTATCGCCATGCACTTGGCGGGAGATGGCCATCTGTTCACGCTTTGTTCCAAGGATTGCCGTGATGCGCTCATAGTTCTCTGCAACAGCCGCCGGATCATCACCTAAGGCCATCCCTAGGTTTAAGGATTCGTAAATCCCCTCACTCACACCGCCCAAACGGGTGGTAAATGCGTGGGGGACGGGGATTTGATCGTCCACCAGATAGACGAGGTCGCCGGATTTTTTTGTTATGATTGCCATGTGGCGATCTCCTTTTAGGATAAGGTATGGGGTATTGTGTTATTAATACCCCACACTGTTTAGAAACTAAGTTCTAATTCTTACTGTTTTGAACAAGAGATAAAAGCTTAATCCACCTATAATACCATAAATAGATATCATGATGTAGACCTGCTGTAAGGTAAATATCCCTGCTAGCAGCGCGTAGACTAGACTAAAGCAAATCATGGCTATGTTCTGTCCAACGCTGTAAAAGGACATCACTGTCGCGCGACCCTCTTCTTTTATCTCGTTTTGCAAGGCGTTCACTAACAGAATCTCTGCGATGGCCATAATCATGAAAGCAAGGCCAAAAATTAGAATGGCATACTGATTCCAGATTAGGGCGAATATGCTTAGGAGCACACATCCCAATCCGCTGAGCAGGAATACCTGCTTCATGGACGATATCTTTTTTTGTACTATGGGTGCAAGGATGTCGCCCAAAGCAACGAATGCAAACCGCACTGTCAGAATCGCACTCACCCATATGTTACTGAGCGCAAAATCATTGATAATGAGAGCGTCAAATTCATCCAGATAGTTTCCAAGGCTTACAAAAAGCACCAAAAACACAATGGAGACTAGGGCAAGCTTGTTTCCTTTAAGAAAACCGCCCGCTTCTTTCAAGGTTTCAAAAAAACCTGTGGATCTCTCGCCCAGTTGCTCTGCATAAAAGTTTCTCTCTCTGATACGCAAAGCAAATCCTACATTGGCAAAGCATATTGCAGCGGATATCAGCGCAATGACTTCTATGGGGATGAAACTAGCGATGATACCTGCCGATGCGATGCCGGCAATTGTGCCGATATTGGCATAGAACTGGGCTTTTCCATACACCTTGGTGAAGTCTTCTTCGCATCCGTCACTCTTGAGGTTGTCGTAGATTAAGCCCTCTTCTGTGCCGGACGTAAAAGCGCCTGCAAGCGCCCAAAAGGCAAAACCAATGGCAAATAGGAGAAAACTATGGGAAAAAAACCATATGATGAAACATACGCCTTGTAACACTGCTGCTATGGCAAGCATATTTCTTCGATTCCATCTGTCTGCTAACATGCCCGCTGGCACTTCAAGTACTATGGTGAACACACTCCAAAGTGCGATTAGCACAGCAATATCCGTGACCGTCTTGCCCCGCTCGATGAACAAAATCGTATAAAAGGCGTAGATAGGCAAGCATTGGCTTATGAATTTGTAGATATACAACGCTTTGACATTAAATACTGTCATTTTCTTTTCCTCCAAATTTTTAATACTATCTCACGAACCATATAGGTTCATTTGGAGGGCCTCGGTTTCGAGGCTGGCTCTGGGTTTAACAGGGAGGTCTAATTGGGTTCATTTGTGTTGTCTCCTATTTCTACTGTAAATTTCCTGTGCGATTGACAGCACATCGCCGAACTCGGCTAATGCTTATATTGTGGGGTATGCCCTTTGTAGGGGGCGATGCCCATATCATGCCCTGCGGGTACATCGCCCCGTGTCCCCAATTTGCACTGAAACCGAAAGAACAGGACGATGTGGGCATCGTCCCCTACAATGATAGGGTACACCCGTAGGGGCGATTATCAATCGCCCGTGGTTTCAGTGTTGTCGGCAGTAAGGGCGTTAAGGGCGCGGGCGATTGATAATCGCCCCTACAAAGTGCGCTGCATCGAATATAAATTAACTACGATACACAAAACTCCTACGCGTCTTTCCCGCAGCAATTCTTATACTTGATCGGCGACCCATCCTCGCGGATTCTGCCGCAGGGGCAGGGCTCGTTGCGGCCGATTTTCTTTTCGACCCGGACGGGTTGGCGTTTTTTTGCGCCGCCGCTGCGTTGCATACCGGCAACGGCATTTTTGGCAACGGATTTACGCTGGAGAGCTTGGGTTTCCTGATCTTTCCGCACCTGTACAGTATACACACGGCGGACGACTTCTTCTTTGATCCCGTCTACCATGCCGTCAAACATCTCGAAGCCCTCTTGCTTATAGGCATCCACCGGGTTTGTCTGCCCATAGGCACGGAGGCCGATGCCTTGGCGGAGTTCTTGCATGGAGTCGATGTGATCCATCCAGAATTCGTCTACCACGCGGAGTAGGACAATCCGCTCTAGCTCACGTATGACGGAAAGAGGCTTCCCGGGTTCGATTTCCACTGTGCCGAGTTCGGTTTCTCTACGTTTGTACACCTCTTCTGCGCGGCGTTCGATTTCTTCGATTAATGTATCACTGTCAAAGCTTTCCAGTTGATCCGGGCTTGGTTGCCATGCACCGGGGGCTAGGAAGATGCCCTCAAAGGGCGCAATGACACGGTGGAACTCCTCTTTCCCAAAGGGCTCGCCCTCGGTATAGCTGCGCGCCACTTGCGCTTCGATCACATCGCCAATCATACCTTGGACGTTGTCCCCGATGTCTTTGCCGTCCAATACCTGTTGACGCTGGCCATAGATCAGCTCTCTTTGACGGTTCATGACATCGTCATATTCCAGCACCTGTTTTCTGGACTGGAAGTTCCGACTTTCCACCTGACGCTGTGCGTTTTCGATGAGGTTGGAGAAGATTTTCATATCCAGCGGAGTATCTTCATCGAAGCCGCCGCGGTTCATGATGGATTCAAAGCGATCCTGCGCGAAGAGACGGATAAGATCATCCGTTGCAGCCAGGTAGAACCTACTCTCACCCGGATCGCCTTGCCGGCCGGCGCGTCCGCGGAGCTGGTTATCAATCCGGCGGGATTCATGGCGTTCCGTACCGAGGATGAACATGCCGCCCACTTCACGCACCTTGTCCGCTTCTACGGCAATGGCTGCTTTGTGCTCATCCATTTTCTCCGCGAAGAGGGCGCGGGCTGCGTTTACGTCTTCGTCCTCTGCTTCGGCAAAGCCTGTCGCGTCTACAATGACCTCATCTGTGTAACCCGCCTTGTGCAAGTCTGTCCGCGCCAGATACTCGGCGTTACCACCCAGCACAATATCCGTACCACGACCGGCCATGTTGGTGGCAATGGTGACAGCGCCCAGCTTGCCCGCTTGGGCGACAATTTCAGCTTCTTTCTCGTGGTTTTTGGCGTTTAGTACGCTGTGGCGTACTTTTTCTTTGCTGAGGAGCTTGGAGAGCAGTTCACTCTTCTCAATGGAAACCGTACCCACCAGTACGGGCTGTCCTTTTGCGTGGCACTCTACAATCTGGCGGATGATGGCTTTGTTCTTGCCGTCTTCGGATTTATAGATCACATCCGGCAAGTCGATCCGTTGCTGGTCGCGATTGGTTGGGATTTCTACGATGTCAAGGTTGTAGATGGTTGCAAATTCCTCTTGCTCGGTGAGGGCTGTACCCGTCATGCCGGAGAGTTTTTTGTACATGCGGAAATAGTTCTGGAATGTAATGGTCGCCAGTGTTTTGGATTCTCTGGCAACGGTTACACCCTCTTTTGCCTCAATCGCTTGATGTAAGCCTTGGGAATAGCGGCGTCCGACCATGAGGCGGCCTGTGAATTCGTCCACAATGATGACCTCGCCGTCCCGTACCACGTAATCAATGTCCCGCTTCATGATCCCGTGGGCGCGGATGGCTTGGTTGATGTGGTGCATGAGGGTGCCGTTGTCTAGGTCTGCTAGGTTGTCTACGTTAAAGTGATGCTCCGCTTTTTTGATACCCCGGGGGGCAAGGGTTACAACCTTGGCTTTTTCGTCTACCACGTAGTCTGCGTCTAGGTTTTCATCAATCTCTTCTTTTTCATCAGTGGACGCGTAGACTTTGCGCTTTAGGGTCTTCACAAAGTGTTCCACTTGGGCATAGAGATCTGTTGATGCGTCGCCTTGGCCGGAGATGATGAGGGGGGTGCGGGCTTCGTCGATTAGGATAGAGTCAACCTCGTCCACGATGGCAAAGGTGTGCCCGCGCTGTACCATATCCTGTTTATAGATGGCCATATTGTCACGGAGATAGTCAAAGCCCATCTCGTTGTTTGTACCATAGGTAATATCCGCCGCATAAGCCGCACGGCGTTCGACAGCGGAGAGCCCTTGGACGATGAGACCTACCTCTAGCCCCAAAAAGCGGTGGACTTTGCCCATCCACTCGCTATCACGCCGGGCGAGATAGTCATTCACTGTAACCACGTGTACGCCTATGCCGGCTAGGGCATTTAGGTAGCTAGGCAAAGTGGCGACTAAGGTTTTACCCTCACCCGTTTTCATCTCTGCAATCCGTCCTTGGTGGGGGATCAGCCCGCCGATTAGCTGCACCTTATAATGACGCATACCAAGTACACGGCTCGCCGCTTCGCGGACGGTGGCAAAGGCGTCCGGTAGAATGTCGTCCAGTGTTTCCCCTGCTGCCAGCCTTTCTTTGAGCCAGGGGGTCTTGGCTTTGAGTTCTTTATCTGAGAGCGTTTTATATTCGTCTTCTTTCTGTTCAATTTGCTCGATAAGCGGCATGACACGTTTTAGCTCACGGTCGCTCCGGCTGCCAAACAGTTTACTCATTACACCCATAATTTCTTTTGTACCTCTTTTCGCTTAATCCGGGGATTCATAACACCGTATTATAACACAGAAATATGAATAAAAAAAGAAAAGTGTCGGTCTTTGGTGTTAAATTCACTCATGATCTGTCAAGGAGCGATCTTTGCTTTTCTTTATTGGGGGTATAAAAAATCCCACAAGGCTTGTGTTTGCCTTGTAGGACTCGGCTGTATTGTTCAGATTCTCGACATAGGGCGTTTCTCACTCTGCTGCGTGGTTTGTTTATTTGGCACGCACTGTCACTTTGGCGTGTATTATTTTTTCTAAGTCTTGAAGTTGTTCTTCATTGAGAACTCGAAATTCTATCCACCCTCCACCTTTGCAAGGATTTTTTTCCTCCCAAATATTCTTGGCGTAGGTGTCTAGTTCGTTATAAATCGTTTCTATTGCCTTGGTTGTAACTTGGAAAAGTGCCGTAAACGCTCCGTTTTCAGCAAACACATCGCATATATGCTTGCTTTTTATGCTATATTTTACGCTCCAACCATATTCCTTTCCATAAGGAAAGCGAATCAACTTTGACGCATTATATTTTTCTTCCATATTTTTGTCTAATTGAAGCCACAAACTTCCGCAATCCCCACTATGGTGGATTAGGTTATCAAAAGTTGGAATTTCCTGCTTATTTAACATTCTTTCATACATTAGATTTCACCACCGGCACCCATATTTCCATAGCACCATCTTCTCCAAAAAGTTCAAAACACTTTTCTGCTTCAATATAATCATACCCCGTTGATGGCAGTCCATTCTCCTCCCACATTTCAACCCATGCTTGAATCAATGGCATATCTTTAGGAACTGTAGCAACGGCAAACAGCCCTGCTGGTATAGATACGTTATCCTTTCCTGCTTTGTTTGCTTGCTCCACGCCAAAAAGGTAGTATAGTTTTTCATCATTTGCAAACCAGGTTGCACCATATAATATCGTATCATTTTCCCTTAATGGTTCTTCGTATTTGTTCCGCAAATCTATACTTTTTGCATCATAGGATTCGTCTGTAGCCAATGTTTCTATCAGATAGCCACCTATAGTAAAGCCATCTCTTTTTTCAATCCTAATATCCATGCTCGTCCTCCAAATGTGTTTGTTTTCCTTTATTTTATCACAGTAAATACGACAACTGTATGTCATATTAAAATGTAAATTGCTTGATACGCGCCAAGCAAAACGACGAAGCACACAACAGAATTTTATTGTAAATTATAACACATACACGGGCACAAAGTCTATTTTATGAGAGCTCCCACTCTTGCTCCTGCATGGCATCCATGCTATACTAAATGATACAGATCAAATTTCCATTTTCTAAGGGAGGCAGATTCCAATGGCAAACTCCAAACGACCCACAAGAATCGGCGTACTTACAAGCGGCGGCGATGCGCCGGGTATGAATGCGGTGATTCGTGCGATTGTGCGAACTGCTACAGTCCAAAATGTTTCCGTCCTCGGTGTCCGCCGGGGCTATTCCGGTCTGATTGCGTCTGATATGGAAGAGCTTACGCGCCGTAGTGTGGATCGTATTCTCACTGCCGGCGGTACCATGTTATACACCGCCCGTTGTGAGGAAATGTTCACAGACGAGGGCGTAGAAAAAGCCGCCTCTACCTGCCGGCATATGGGTATCAACGGTCTCATCGTTATTGGCGGGGACGGTAGCTTCCAAGGTGCACGTAAACTTGCTCAGAAGGGCATTTCTGTCATCGGCATTCCGGCAACAATTGACAATGATATCTCCTGCACGGATTATTCCATCGGTTTTGATACGGCTTGTAATACCGCGGTTGATTGTGTTGACAAACTACGTGATACCATGCAGTCCCACGAACGTTGTAGTGTTGTCGAGATCATGGGGCGGCAAGCAGGCCATTTGGCGCTTCATGTTGGCGTGGCAACAGGCGCTACTTGTATCTTACTCCCGGAACGGGCGGTTGATATTGAGACTGACATCATTGAACCAATTCGGATGGGTCGCATTAAGGGCCGTCATCACCATATTATTATCGTTGCTGAGGGCTATGGTAGCGCACAAGATATTGCGTCTCAAGTGGAACATTCAACCGGAATTGAGGCGCGGGTGACAATTTTAGGTCATATTCAGCGCGGTGGTTCTCCCTCTGCACAGGATCGTGTGATTGCCACACAAATGGGCGGTCATGCGGCAGAGCTTCTAATTGCAGGGAAGAGTGAACGTCTCGTTGTTTCTAAAAGCGGGGACGTAACTGACTGTGACATGGAAGAGGGGCTCTTGCAGAAGAAAGATCTCTGTCATTCCCTCTTTGAAGCGGCACAGCGGGTCACAACTTAGGGCTCTTCTCTACATAAAAAATACCTCTTGTGTTTGCGCTGGAACTGTGGTAAACTATTTTGCGCGAGGTGTTGTGCGCAAACCGGTTGCTCTGATGATATAAAAACCGGACGTACTGACTGATGAATTAGTGCGCTCTCAATACCTAACGTGGGCCTTTAGCTCAGCTGGTTAGAGCATTCGGCTCATAACCGAACGGTCCCGGGTTCAAGTCCCCGAAGGCCCACCAAATAAAGGGGTATAGCTCAGTTGGTAGAGCAGCGGTCTCCAAAACCGCGTGCCGAGGGTTCAAGTCCTTCTGCCCCTGCCAGTAGGAGTGTTCTTACCGTACTTGAGTATGGTAAGGACACTTCTTTCTTTTATGCGGCGTTTTGATATGGGAAGTATTTAATCCATACGCCTTTTCTTGTGCGTATTATTATGTCTGGTATGGGAAACGTGTCGGGAACTTCGATTGCACCGATAACGTGATAGTGGATTCTTAACTGTTGATAATGTACACCGTCAATCTTGTTGGTTTTGAATACCTCTACACGTTCAATCAATTCATTCAGCATACGTTCATTGAGTTTTTTAGCTCTCGTATACTTACGAACGACTGACAAGAACACATCGGCGGTCATTGCCTTTGCTTCCTGCTTTGAGAGTTCGGATGTAATAGTTTGTACTCTCTCTGCAATCTCTGCCTGTTCCGCTGTATATTGTGCGGACATCTTAGCAAAGCGGGCATCGTCAATCTTGGAATTTACATTGTCCTCATACATACGGTTAAACAGTTTATCCAGCTCCCGATTACGAGCGTTCAAAGCATACAATTCTTTTTGCTTTTTCTGCCGTTCCTCTACGCCCGACTGTTCAGCTTGACCCATGATTAGCTCGGCAAATGCTTTCTCGTTCTTCTTTGCAAATTGCGATAATCGGCGGAGCTCATGCAAAATCACCTGTTCTAAAAACTCCACTCGGATATAATGCCTGTCCTCACACGTTCCACGGTTGCCCTTGTAATTGGAACACCCAAAGAACCGAATGTCTGCATTACCCGAATTGATATTGAACCAGAGATTTTTACCACAATCAGCGCAGACTAGGAAGCCAGAAAACATATTCTTTTCACCGTCTTTTCCCTTACGCTTGCGCTGTTTGCTTTTGCGCTTTTCGTCAATCTGTTCCCATACAGCACGTTCAATGATTGCTTCATGTACATCTCTATGAATAGATTTATCTGGATTATCAAAGCGTTTCTTTAGCTTGAACGTCTTAGCATAGGTCTTGTGATTGATGATGTCACCGCAATACTCTTGCTTGGCGAGAATCCCTGTGATGGTCGAAACGTGCCATCTGTGGGGTTCTCTGTCTGATTTAATCCCCCCACGATTGAAACCCTTGCTTTTCCAATAATAGATAGGTGAGAGGATTCTCTCTTTTGAAAGGGTGCTGGCAATCTGTTCAACACCTTTCCCATCAAGTGACATCTGAAAGATACGGCGAACGACTGCGGCGGCCTCTGATTCGATGACCCACCCTCTACCGTTAGGGTCTTTCATGTACCCATAGGGTGGCAGGGATAAGGGTTCTTTTGCGTTGTTCTTGACTACATTTGTGAGCTTGCGTTTCTTAGAAATATCTCTGGCATAAGATTCATTCATCAGGGTACGAAAACCTAGAAACTCATCTTCGCCCTCGTCTGAGTCCGTGCCATCAGAAACGGAGATAAAGCGTACATCATGTAGCGGGAAGAACTGTTCTACAAGGTCATTAGCCTGTGACTTGTCTCTTGAAAGTCGGGAGAGGTCTTTGACCATCACGACCCCC
>Ga0131853_10019630_pt1 | contig 12297 bp, 16 predicted proteins | sample TergutLab28metaG_FD_92764 | JGI IMG/M metagenome (GOLD analysis project Ga0131853, IMG submission 92764) | Labiotermes labralis P1 segment gut microbial communities from Petit-Saut dam, French Guiana - Lab288 P1 (version 2) (version 2) | ecosystem: Host-associated > Arthropoda: Insects >...
CGGTTCTGTGAGAACTGTAAGCGGAACAAAGACGTGGATCACCTGTGTTACATGAGACCTCTGAAGGACGCGTTGCCCCCACAGGTGATAAGGTACTATACGTGTTTTATGATTTTGAGACTATCCGAAATACCAGGTACATGGACGAGGTTAGGTTACACGTACCTAATCTCGTCTTCGTGCAACATTTATGTTCTCGGTGCGAGGACGTGGAAGACGGAGACTGCGTGCAATGCGGTAGGAGGAAGCAATCGTTCTGGCAAGATCCTGTCGAGGAGCTGCTTTCATATCTAACCGAATTACGTCCCTGGACCAATAAGATCGTCGCTATAGCATATAACGCCAAGGGGTTTAACCTTCATTTCATCCTGAATAGGGCGATCCTAGTAAAATGGAAACCGGAATCGGTCATGAACGATCTGAAGATAATGTTCATGAAGATGGAGCACTTGGTCTTACTGGACAGCGTGTCCTTTCTCCCGTGTCCTCTGCGTTAGCTGCCCGAGGCATTTGTTGTGACGGCCTCCGAATCGTGGTACCCTCACGATTTCAATACCTATGAAAACCTAGACTACACTGGTCTCATCCCCGACGTCTCGTATTGCGGTGTGAATGAGATGGGCGAGGAGGGGAGGAGAGAGTTTTTCGCGTGGTACGAGAGCCAGAAATCGGAGCCTTTCGACAACAGGCGCGTGCTTGAAACATATTGTCAAGACGACGTTACAGTTCTGAGACAGGTGTGCCGAGTGTTTAGGCGAGAGTTTATGCACATAGTGAATATAGAATTACTTTTTCGAGTCAATAACAATTGCGTCGGCATGCAATAAGATTTTGCATAAACGATTCCTGCAGACTGACACTATAGGACTCATACCGACTGGAGGTTACACTTGTAATAAGAAATATTTCAAGAAAGCATTGATGTGGCTGCTGCATATGGAAAAGACTAACGGGGTGAAGATAATTCACGGTATCAACGGTCGCGAGTTCAGACTGCGAATTGCCCCGTTTCGGTGTGGATGGTTATTGCCCTGAGACCCGTACAATCTACGAGTTCTTTTGTTGCCATTTTCACGGCCATACGTGCCAGCCGTTCCGTGACGTCACAACTATGATTGGTGATATGGTAGCGGAACGCTATGAGACAATCATGTCGAGTCTCGAGCAGATAACGCGAGTGGGATACCTGGTCAAGGTACGACGGGAATGCGAGTTTGACGATGCAGGAAGGCCCGAACTATTCGCGCATCCCATAGTAGAACAGAGTCCGTTGTGCACCCGTGATTCTGTATACCGGGGTCGAACTGAGGCCATGCGTTTACACTATAATACACGGGAGAATGAAACTATTTAATATGTCGACGTCATGAGCCTCTACCCATACATATGTATTTCAAATTGCCCGTGGGTCATCCGATCGTTCACGTAGGCGATGCGTGTGAGGATAAAGAAGCATGCCTCCTGATGGACGTTCTGATCAAATGTGCGATCGTTCCACCAGGGAGGTTTATCACCTGGTCCTCTGTTTCAGATGTAAAAATAAGTTTATATTTTGCCTGTGTAGAACGTGCGTCCTCACGTCGTCCAATGCAGCATGTGTGCATACCCGAGATGAGATTCGTGCCCTCACTGGTACGTGGGTAATGGGCCATATAAGGTTGGCCGTTGAATAGGGGTATAGGATACTCGAGATAATGGGGTGTACGAGTATCAGGTGACCGAATAAAACCCCGAAACAAGCGTGGGCGTACTTTTCGTGGGCTATATAAATACATTTTTAATATTGAAAGCGGAAGCTAGGGGTTATCCAGGCTGGGTCCACAGTCCCGAAGACGAGGAGCGATATGTGAAATCGTTTTGGAGGAGTGAAGGGATGCGGCTACAGAAGGAAGCAATAACGGAATATGTGAGTGGTGGGCCAAAGAACTACGCGTACAGGGTGCTAGCTACTGTGACCGGGACGGTCTAAAGAACCGTCTGTAAAGTCAGGGCATAACCCTGAATTAGAATTCCTCCGAATGGTTAATTTCGAAGTAATCAGGGACGTGATTCTCGGAGGGAACAAGGAGGATGAACCTACCGTGGTGAATGTTCACATCGAGAAGAAGATTAAACGCAAGAGAAGGGGGAGAGGGGACCGTATCGATTGTCACCGAAGTCGAATATAACGATACAGAATTTCATTCTTCAAGCGGTGGCAATTAGTTTAAAATAGTCCGTCCCGTTTGGGTATAAATAGGGGAGGGTGATTAGGGCAGAGGGTCGTGTCATAGCCTGACCATCCATTAGTGATGATTTTAAATTCAAGCATCCGTTCTCGTATATAGTGAGCGGACCTAGCGGTTCGGGAAAAACGTCATTTTGCATACGTCTGCTACAGAAACTCAACGCCCTCTGCACCGAACACGAATTCGGCGTCGGCATAATCTGGTGTTACAGCGAGAAGACAGCTGTTCCGTCGCGTCATCAGTAGCCCACAAACACCACATTTCACGAGGGCGTACCGGATAACTTTGGTGGTGGAGGTCGCAGTAAACTGTGCCTCGTATCCTAGACGATCTGTTAAACGACGTCTATTCTAAGCAAGTGTGTGACTTGTTTACGAGAGGCAGCCATCAGAAATATCAGCGTAGTTTTGATTACGCAAAATCTCTTTCATCAGGGACGCTACTCTAGAGATATTTCGCTGAATGACCATTATCTGGTGTTATTGAAAAATGTCAGAGATAAGCAGTTTATGTATTTGGCCCAACAAGTGTGCCCCGATGATAGTCTTAGTTTGTATAACGCATACATGGATGCTACACGCTGACCCCACCGTTACCTCATCTTGGAACTGACACAAGACACGAATGACGGTCTGCGGTTTCGAGCCAACATATTCCCGACAGAATATCCACCGGTCGTCTACTCCGATATGGGCGATGAAGCATGTGAGTTGCAATTATCACACCCTTCACGTGCTCAAGACGGCCGAACCGAGATTGCGTAAAACCCTGATAACCAACTGTAACATGGAACTCGTGAATTGTATAAGCGAGTTTGTGTTGAATGTGCTGAACGGCAATATAAAATTGTCAGGTTTGAACACGCGCAAGCTAAAAAAGTGCAAGTCTGCGCTTTGCAAAGTCGCCGATAGGTACGTGTCTCTCTCGGGCATGAAGAGACTTATAGTTCAACGCGGGGGTCTTCTGTTGTCCCTACTGGGCGTCATTCTGCCAACGATCGCCAGCCTCATTTTTAGAGAGCCCCGATAAAACATGTTACGTACGATGTACATCGTCCCGGCCGATCATTACCATAGTAGGGACAAACGAAGCCGTCGCCCCTCGCATCGCGAGCGGAAACTTATTAGAGGTAGCAAACATAAACAACAGCATCATTATGAAGAGTTGGTTAAAATGCGTCACAAGATTCGCGAGGCCTATATCAGACGGAAGACGCAGACGAAAGGGATCTCGTATTTTCTAAGACGAGTAAAGCCTGACACGCCGCCGACAACTTCTATCAACAGGTTGCCTCCTCTGAGCCAGGGCTAGCAAACAGTTGATTGTCCATAGCGTTGAGTCGAAAACGCCTAAGACGCGACGCGGCCTTCTCTCGCCAATTCCTTCGACATTGATTGATATCGGGACCCCTAAACAATGATTTATTCCCAGAATCCAAGACAATAATGATGATGATGATGATTCTGTCAAAGAGCAGGTGGGGACTTACGGCAAAGAAGTAGAAGTAGAAGAAGAAAATGTAACCGTAGCTATCCCCCTACATAGGGAGAGGGAGACGTTTTCTCGACACATAAATCGGTATCCGCAAGGATGGTGGGCAATTAATGATAGGTGATTCTCCGGTGTTTATGGTTACCCCTGACAAATTCACGGGTAAGGGCACCGCCTTTAGAGGGACGTTGGGGTTATGGGAACTATTGACGCGTAAGAACGTGAATACGGATGTTATCATTAAGGCCGATCTAAAGACGCATAAAAAATATTGATAATGACTAACGCTCATTTTACCAGATATCAGCCTGGTGATAACATTAATATAACGCGAGGAAAGAAATTCCGCGATGTTATTGCACCCCTCTTTGCGAAACCGAAGGGACGGGCTGTCGAATCAGCGTTACGACGTAAGCGGATAATGTATTAGGAAATGACTACTACCACCACTACTACTACTACTACTAGCAGATTATATTATGACCCGGCAGACCGTCGGCCTTCTCGACCCTGCGGAAGCTTATGTCCGCGACGTCAGCGGCGGCGGCGGCGACGTCCGCGACGTCGGCGGCGGCGGCGGCGGCGAAGCCTAGAACAAAGAAGAAGAAAAAGTCTGTCGACGCCATCAGCGCCTGGTTAGAAAAACAGGATGCCTATACGCTTCATAGACCAGTGAGGAAGCGTTTCGGACGTAATCCCTATACCGTGACTAACGTGATGGACGTGTGGAATGCGATTAGCTAGATGTACAAGCCTACGCAAAATCCAACGATAAACACAGATACATTCTTTCGGTAAATGATGTATTCTCGAAATTTCTATATATGATCCCTATAAAGACAAAGAGCGGGCCATCCGCCGCCTCGACGTTTCGGTCCATTTTCGATGACCCAAAATATTCGAAAAGACGTCCCATATGATACGAACTGATAAGGGCTAGGAATTTGTAAATAAACATATGAAGGACATGTTACAGGACGTAGGGGGCATTCAGTTTCAGGTGTATAGGAACCCGGTCTTGAAATGTACGGTCGTGGAGAGCATATTTTACATATAAAAATACATACGGATATATCGATTTTCTTCTTCAATTTATCAAGGCGTAAAATGACATGGTTCACTCGACGACTGGCATTTCTCACTCGCGCGTCACCCATTCGGATGTGCTCGCGATATGGAGGACGAAGGAGGCCCGGACACAGGGGCGCGTTCGCGTCGCTAAAACGACGTTTCGCGTGGGGCAGCACGTGCGCTTCAACAAAGAGATGATGCGGTTTGCCAAGGCTGCTGAACACCGAGATTTTTAGGGTTGCGAAAGTAATCGAGAGGCGACCGCGGGCCGACTACGAGCTCGAGGATTTGAACCGCACTCCCATATGCAGCCAGTTTTATCGCGAGGAACTGACCCCTTTGCGGATAATGAACCGAGCCCTTTATAAAATAGATAAATTACTGGACAAGAGGGTCAGAAGAGGCATTCGTCTCATCCGCTGGCGAGGTTACAGTCAGGACTTCGATTCTTGGGTGCCTGCAAATAGCGTGAAGAATATCTGGACAAATATGGTGACGACAAGTCATTTTTACGTCACTCTGTTCAGCAACGCCTCGCGAGACATCTGAACACAATACTCATGCCGATTTCACGGTGAAACTGGCGCAACCTATAGACCTCGTTTCGACCTGCGTTTGGGAAGTGGGCTGTGTGAAATTTCGTGTTCCTCCTCGCCGCACATGCGGAAGACGCCACCGCTCTAATATACTGTAATGCGATATCACCGCAATTTGTGGGCGACAGCACCGTCCGCAACATGCGGACGTTCGTCTTCCCATCATAATCATCATCATGTCACCGCGAGTTTCGATACACATATTATTTGCCTGACGACCGAGGGGCTGCACATCCCCTTCGAGGACAGCACGACGCCCACAATGGTGGTGCCTCATTTTTGAAAGAATTACAAGTGGTGAAAAAATGTATAGAACGAGCCGTCGCCATCTCTAATAGGACATTTGTAACGATGCATCCCTTAGAATTATAGTACATAAATCCGGCGGGTCGCGGGCTTACTACTCCGGGGATCGGTCCCGTCTATTCCGCCCAGCTCTACCTTAAGCGAGGACACGGGATCGTCGATTTTTTCAGCAGTCTCTTCCGCTTTTTCCGCCCACTCCTGTGGAGCGGGGCCAAGGTAGTGGGTCTCGAGACGTTGCGTTCCAATGGCAAGATTCTGACTGATATCGCGCAGCGCAAGTCAACCGACGTCAACGCAGCGAGTGCTGGAGATATATTCTCTAAACACGTGACTGAATCCGCGCAAAATTTAATTAGCGAATTGCGAGTTCGGGGACGCGAACGCGCCCACTACCACCACAGTCAGGCGGCGGCGGTGGGAGGTAAGAAAGCACGAAACATCACAAAGACGAAGCCTGCCCCGAGGAAAATAATAATGCCATCTTTTCCAAGTTTACTTCAGTCACTCTTCATCATCCGTTATGTAAGCCGCGACGGAGATAGCGTCGTTTAGTAGCGGGTTTAAAATCTTTGCGCACAGGCCTATACAGACGTGTATGCTCGGGACGATAGAAACCGCGTACAAACCCATCGCCCCCGTCGATCAAAACGTTTTGGATTTTTTTATACCTGTCGATAACGATACGTACATTGATCTAGATATCAGAATCGACGTCCGGGGTAAATTGATCTCGGTCTCGGGAAAGGATGTGGACTTTACGGACCTCACGGGCGTGACCAATAATTTCCTCCGCTCAGTTCAGTCAATGTAACGTCACTCTCAATGGCGTCACCATCACACAGGCAAGTTAGCACTATCATTATCGCTCATATCTCGAGAGTCTCATGACCAACGCCACAGATGCGGCAGCCACGCAGCTTACTGATATCTCGACACGGGCGGCATGCAACCCAGCGATCCCTCGGCCGAGACTCTGACCGCCACGGCGAACCGGGGATTCATCTTTCGCTGGAACAGACTTAGCGTGAGTAGGGAATTCCAGCTCTTTGGTCGATTACATAGTGATATATGTAAAGTTCCCCTATACTTGTTGCCGGGTGTCAGATTACAGATCCGGTTCACAAACGCCCGACCGAGCTTCTATCTGATGAATAAAAGTGTCGATTTAAAAACAGTTTTCAAATTTTTTGACGCCAAACTACTGGTCAGACGTGCCAGACCACAGCCCGCCATATTGTTGGCTCACAATTCGACACTAAGGAATGGGAGTCTTGCGCGCTATAACCTGACGAGGGTCGAACTCAAGTCGTTCACATTCTCGGCCGGATCTAAATCGTCAATCGATAAAGGCGTCCTAGGTGCCATCCCGAAAATTCTGTTATTCACCATGGTTAAGAACACCGATTTTAACGGTTCGCTGGACAGCAACCCGTACAAATTTCAACATTACCATGTCTTATTTTTTGCTGTTTGTGGACTGGAAACAGTTCCCTAACGAGGGCCTATCTCTAGGCATGGATCACGAAAAGACTTCCTTCATGTGCTACAGGACATTTTTCGAGGCGTCCGGCATACGTCACTCGAACTCGGGACTGCACATAACACACGATATGTATAGAAACGAGAATTTCATTTTATTCTTTGACCTCACACCTGATAGGGGCGCGTCGAAGGGTCATACGTCCCACCCCGAGAACGGCAATATCAGAATCGTGTTGAAATTCAATAAGCCATTGCTCGAGGCCATCACGTGTCTGCTGTACCTAGAATTCGACAATTCAATCCTCGTAGATTTTGCGCGTACTGTCACGACCGACTTGTAAAACAAGATAGACACTGTGGAAATATTCTGTACACTGCGTGACGTTAGCTCATTCCTCGACGTTTCCACTCCATTCTCCTACCACATTCGGTCTCGCAAACCATTATTGTCATAATCAATGGCGATCTCCACGGAGGGGGAGTTTCACACTGGCTAGGCGTGCACTTCCGACCCAAATCTTCGAGTGCCTACTACTTCGATTCGTATGGCGTCGTACCGCTCGTACCGCACATCCAGGCGTTCATTAAACGCAACTGCAAGACCGGGGAATATAACAGGCGACAAATGCAAGGCTGGTCGAGTGTCGTCTGCGGCAAGTAGTGCTGTCTATTCGCCTTTTACATGGATCGGGGCTACACACAGAAACAATTCATCTCGCTTTTGGATGCTTGCAACAACGCAGACTCATAGGTGGAGAGATTGTTCACTACCGAAATCGGGGCCGAAATTTTCGCGTGGCGGCTGGGGTAAATGTCACCGCAGCTGCCTATAAAAGGTAGGTACTTTCTACCGATTATTATCATTCCTAATCTAACATGACTGGAGGAGGTAGGGAGGTTGTTATTGATTACGTGTTCTTGTGGGGGCAGCAGAATGAGACGATCGTCAAAGACCTGTGCGTGGCCAGCGCCGCCGCGTCCGAGACGTTCCGTTTCAAGAACCCCTACAGATGGCGGACCATTGCTTGACAGAGAACGGCTTAAATTGGACCGATGGACATATTGAATATAAAGAATTACACACGGTCATTACAGAAACCGTGGCTGGTTTCGCACACGTCTACGCCTACGACGTCTCGAAATTTATATTCCTCGCAAGACTGACGGGACGGCCGATCCATAACCTAGAGGATCTCAATTGCCCCCCACCCGCCCCTTTCAATCACAACCGCTGGTGTACATTGCCATGTCTCAAGTTTTCCAGAGTTTCTTGCGCAACCAAAACCGCGCATTCTCTTACGATTGGTTAATGTACTATCTGCAGAAGAAAGATTTTGTCCAATGTCCAGGTTAAATGATTCGTCATACTGCCGAATTTGTTGCAGCCATATAAATCACCGATCGAGCACGTCCCTGCTACTTCTGCGATGGCAACTAGTCGACATCCTGCTCCTGCTGCTGCGAAAGGAAGCATCCCCTGGAGCAGCGACAACAACGGCCGCCCGACGCTTCGCCGGACATCTGTCCCTACTCCCCCGCCAGTCCCACATTCGATCCCTAGTGAGTACTGCTGAGGCGCCTGTTCTTCATCAACATGGACGGGACCAAGTACATTCTGTGGATTTCTACCCCGCAGGCGACTATCAGCCGCTGCTGGAATTCGGCGCTATACGGAGGGGCGGGTCGAAATCCATCCTTCTCATAGACGAGCATATCGACTCACTGTCGGACTGTCTACCCAAAATGCTCGTTTCAATCTGGAATGGTTGTACCGGTGCAGCGCCGACGGCGGCGGTAGGGTGCGATGGCGGTGGCTTTCGCCCATCACCGCCGAAGAACAACTGGTCGGCAAGACTATTTCGGCACGCAATACATAAGCCTAACGATACTGGACCTGCAATATCTTGCCCGAATGTTTCACGTCGCAGAGCAACAATTGCCCATTTACACACTCGCTTTGCCGGACGTAATGTCTTACGTGGCATAGTCCTTAACTTCAGTGACGTATGTCGAACCTGTGCCTAACTCCAATGACCACATAGACTATCGGCATCTGTTTGAGGAACTCGTGACAGGTGTATAAACTTGTATCACTACTGCTTATCTGAATTAACGCCTAATTTAACTGAAGTTGTGTTTTCTTTCGCGACCACGGATCACTGCATATATTAATAAAAACATTCACTGAACCTGCCTGTGTTTCTTCTCCTTCTCGACACAGCCCCGCGGAACGCTTTCTTCACAAAGGAGCAGCAGCAGCCACCGGTAGGAATGCAGCAACAACGACCACCTAGTTGCAGCCCTAGATTAATTCTATCAAAGGGTTACGCACATGTTCCAGGCTGATGGTCTCAGGAATGTAATTGCGTAACATCTCTTACGTTCATGTACAGACTTTTTTTGAAGTGCTCTGCTTGGGATTGTCCAATCCTCCTGCGACAACTGCTATAGGCACTTTCGAGGCCGGACGTGTTTCGACAACCTCAAGCAGAGTACCCCGGAAAAAAATCCGTATCTGAACGTAATCGATGTTGCGCACGCACATTCGTGATGATCATGCTGGAACATGTGCGCGGCGTTGAAATTCAACTCATTGCAATGTGGTTTCATGTACAAACTTCACATACCTCCAACACACTTCGTCTTCACAGCTTCTCACACATCTCCTATATTCACATTAGCAGCTACCTTCCTTCCTTCTTCACGATGCACACGGGCGTCTACCACAACAATGCTATAATTGGGGAAGAGTTCCTATTGTGCTATGTTTTATACCAACACCTAGGCGTCTGTTCCCCCTCCCTATTTTGACATATCCATGACCCTGACAGGTCTGTGTTGCGTTCAGTGGCTTAACAAAGATGTCTGCCCAGCACTTTTGTTTCGCCTTCGTACCTGTAGCTCGACAGGTGTTTTTATGTGACTTGCTGCAATGGCAGAAAACATCACGCTCCTGTGCGTGTTGAGTTACACTTAGGTACAGCGACTGTTAACGGGAAAATCACGTTCTTGCACGTGTTCAATTACACTCCTAACAGTACCGGGACCCTGCGCGTTACATATTGCAGTTTTGAAAAGAGTTCTGAAGCGCTAGCAACTGTTTTCCCCGACCACCGATGCGTTACGATACTCACGGGCTGAGCACAAGGGTGACCAACACACTTGCCTTCCCCCTCTTGACATACATATACCAAAATTTCCCCCCCCCCCCCCAGGCGGTCGCGAAATTTGACATGCCACTTTTTGAGGAGAACTTAACTTTTTGTACTTTCGTAGGGTCCATCACGTTAACATTCGGACTTATCACGCATTCAAATTTGGTTTCATCCAATTTTACTACCAATTCTGACGATGTAAAATTAACCTTTCCTTCATTCACGCATTAGAAGCACGCGGGCCTTCTCTTCTCCTCACCACATACGTTGCGCGCGCTCGGTAAGTCACGGTAACAATCCCTACGGCGGCAATGTACCAGTCCGCACGGCGGCAATTACCCAACGTTTACGCCTCTCTTGCTCACTACGTTCAGGCAGGTCACGGATACTGGTTTAACCATTCTGCACACGTTCCCATACGTCTTCGGGGCGTAGGGCGGGCTATCGGGATGACGTTACCAATCACTACTGCGCCCCAGTTCTTCGTACAGGTTAAACACGGACGGGGCCTACCGCCATACCCCCCACAAGCTACACGCAGGCACTGGGCTGTACTTAGGTCCTTCTTGCAGGAGCCCCTGCTGAGGGGGGACCCCGATACCAAACTGAAAGGCGGCGGCAGCTTCCACCCTCGTAACGTACCTCGGAAAAAAGCCGATCTTTTTTCTTTAATATCGAGGGTGGTTGTGAGTCTATGGAAGGACCACAATACCAGGCTAAACGGGGGCAACACGAAGCCATGAATGAGATGGGCCACGACCATAGTTAGGACCTTCCTGCTGTCCACATCCCTTGCCAACAAAACACTTGGCGGGACTTACGACCTTCTTACACGAGGCCCGGACGAACGTAGGGAGGGCAACAGAGGGACCGCGATACGAAACTGAACGGCGGTTCTCACACACTGATAAACTATCTCGGAAAAAGCCGATCCTTTTTAATAATGTAGACTAAAAAGAGTAGTGCTCGGATTGTACTTAGGACCTTCTTGCCTACGAGGCGGTACTTACGACGTTCTTGCACGAGGCCCTCAGACAGGCCGGGGCGTAGGGAGGGCAATGGGTGGACCGCGATACCAACCTGGACGGCGGCTGCCACCCTGATATACCTAGGAAAATTGGCTTAAGCCGACCCTTTTTATAATGTAGCTAAAGAAAAAGTAGTGCCCAGGCTGTACTTAGGACCTTCTCGCCCACCAGGCAGGACTTACGACCTTCTTGCACGGACCCCACGACCGCCTGGGGCGTAGGGAGGGCAACGGGGGAACTGCAATACCACCTGGACGTCGGCTGACACCCTGAAAACATACGTAGGAAATCTAGTCGAAAGCCGAAGCTAAAGCATGTGTAGTGGCTGGGCGGTACTTATGACCTTCTTGCACTCAACATCTCCAGAACCATTGGCCGTACTTAGCACCTTCTTACACCACACTTCTCTTGCGTTTTTTTTCGAATTTGTGTCAGTGGGTTTTTGCCGTCTACCTGCTTTTTTGAGCCCAATACCTGCTTCTTTTATTTTCTAGAGACACACTGCACCCCAATTTTTTTTTAAATTTTGTGCCCAGGGGCTTTGACCCCCAGAACGAGCCCTAAACCTAAGGACAGCATACCCCGCACTGCTCACGGCTATCACTTATACCACTCTTGCACTCCTTTACTTCATTCACACTTGAGACACTCTTGCACTCTTCGGTGCGCACCTTATTTTACACCTTAGGGTGGCGGGACATGACTGTGGGGTACTACTCGAGTCATAATGTCCAGACTGGTTGTGGGACGGACCCAGTGGGTGCCATGGATATTTCCGGTGAGGGATGACCCGGCATGGAGCTTAGTCATCTCCATCTACTGCCGAAGTACTGTGCCCCGTATCAAAGCGCCCGGGTGCGGGGGGGGGGGGGGGGGGGCGGAGGAGAAAATTTCCCTCCCCCCCCCGATTTTTTAAAAAAATTAAAATTTATTTCTGAAA
>Ga0131853_10019631_pt1 | contig 12296 bp, 11 predicted proteins | sample TergutLab28metaG_FD_92764 | JGI IMG/M metagenome (GOLD analysis project Ga0131853, IMG submission 92764) | Labiotermes labralis P1 segment gut microbial communities from Petit-Saut dam, French Guiana - Lab288 P1 (version 2) (version 2) | ecosystem: Host-associated > Arthropoda: Insects >...
ATATATATATATATATAATGACAATGAAAGAATAACATATTACTGTCAAACACAATGACAATAGTAAATTAATCTTTTGTTGTTATACTGCACTAATTTTGGCCCATTTTTTATGGGTGTATGACTTGGTATGTCCTATTAAGGGAAGAACACAGGCTGAGGGTCAGGTTATGACCCCCCTCCCAAATATATATATATATATGCAGATCAAGATTGAATGATAGTCAGGATCCACATGATTTTCACATCTTCCACTGGTGAAGCATGGAAAAGACCTATTCTTGAATCTTAATTCCTATCTACTCAGGACAGTCCCTTACCCTGTTCCCACCCTTCATAGCTGTGCCTGGCCAAACTACTTCAAATGGTCCTGTATGTGTAACCACCAAAATGTTTCCTCCATATCACTTCAGTATACACCCAAACAAATGCAGTCACCCTGAAGATGGAGGGAGAACATTTGTTGAAACACTGGAACATTTGACCACTACATGGTGCCAAAACACACAGAAAACCATTACCTTATCAACAACTGCCATAAAAACCTAACAATTTATAGGCCAAAGGTGTCTGAGAATAGGGTACTAAATAATATATTTGGACCTGAGAGGAAGGTAGTAACAGGAGATCAGAAAATTGTGTATTGAGTGGGGTTAATGACATGCTTCACCAAATATAACTCAGGTGATCAAATTAATAATGAGTTGGGTGGGGCATGTAGAATGGAAGGGAAAATGCATGCAGGGTTTTGGTGGGGAAATCTGAAGGAAAGAGACCACCTGGGAGACACAGGCCCAGATGGGAGGATGGTGTTAAAGTAGATCTTAAACAGGATGGGAGGGCATGTATGGGATTAATCTGGCTCAGGATCAGAAAAACTGGCATGCTCTTGTGAACATGGTAATTATCCTTTGGTTTCCATAAAATGCTGGCAATTTCTTGACTAGCAATAGGACCAGCAGCTTCTGAATAAGGACTCTGCTCTGTGGTGTTCATCATGAGACAGTATTAACAGAACATATACACCTGTGGTACTGGCATTAAAAATATTAAACAACAAGCCAGAGAAATAACAGTACAAACTCTGAACATGTTTTCATCATTTTCACCCCAAAATGTTATAAAAATGAACCAGTGTCATCATGTCTGTGTGAATGAAACAATGAAAGGACTGATGTACTGATTTTTAATGGTTATTCATCAGTGCAGTTATTAAAATTGGACAGAGAATAACAGACATTTAACATGACACACTGTGTTTTTTTTAAAGAAGTCTCAAGTGTGAATTCCATAAATACTGTCACAGGAAAATGTGTTGTGTGGAAGTTAAAAGTGAAGTGTGCATTTTATGTCCACTGTCCTTCACATGTTTTTGAGATAATTAAACAAAAGACGATTGAAGGTACCAGAAGCGTTAGCTGTTCATACATTTCCACAACCTTCATTCAGCAATCAACAGTGCTTTTCCAGACACAAGTGAAAATTATGAAAACCTCCTGTTGTCAATAATGATAAAACAAAACTTCCATATGAATCTATAAGTCTACATGTAAATTTATTTGCAAAAAACTGAATATGCTGCTACAGCTGTTACAGATGCACTAAATAAAGGATCATACATACCATAATTGCTGTGGTTTGCACATATTTCCTTACATGTCTGACATGCAATTATTGTATGGTTTTACAGCTGCACTTCCAAACTTACTGACTCAGTAATACAGACAGTTTCCAGGTTACATAATATGTGACTTTGTAAACTCATACGTATGTAAAAAATTCTTACTAATAATTAATACTATTATTGAACGTACATAATAATACTGTTAACTATTTATGCTGTAATTATTAAACGTATTTTACTTTGTTTCATGTAAAAGAAACTGACAGAAATAACATTTTGCATTATGTACACTTGACATAGTAAAAATGTATACATAACCAACGAAGTATGATAAACATGTGGGGGTCGGGTCAATTCTGACCTCATAATTTTTTAGTTATGTGGGTTATGTACAAGTTTCAGGAACAGAACCTCCACACGAGTTGGAAACTGTCTGGTCTTGTACTGCTACAGTCTAACACAAGATTTGCAATCAAAAACTTTATTAAAATATCATAATTACAAATTTCAGAGACCAATGACAAAGCTTTCATACCATGCCAAGGGAAAGAACTGTGATCATCCGGTTCATGGCTTAGTCACTTTTCTGACTTAGCTACTCCACCTCTTCTAATGTAAAATACACTAAAATGATAATTTAATTTATGTAATTGATCTGACATAGATCCTGAACACAAGGAATGTGTCATTTCTGTATATGGGTATAAAAGAGGTAGGATAACAGCAAAGCCTGCTTTGGGACTTCTCTGTACTCTTTATAAAGTTACATCTCTTCTATTTTGTTTATTCCTTTTGTAGGTTATATTACGCATGAGGCAGTGGTATGGAGCGATGTCCATGATCGCTGGTTTTTCCTTCCACGGCGATGTTCAAAAGAAAGTTATAATGATGTGCTTGACGAAACTAGAGGTTGCAATGTAATGATTACAGCTGATGATATGTTCACAAACATTAAGGTATGCTGTGACATTAATATAGTTCCGAATGTACTCAAGTGCAGAAACAGTGGACTTGACCCTTTCCCGTACTTTTCATCTCCTGCTACAAATTAATTTGGTACTGGAAAATATCAAACTCTTTTATCATCTGTTGTTTCTTCTACATTACTACTACAAGAGATGCTAAAGAATGTGAAGAACAAACACAAATCCACAGCACAAGACCATAATTTGGCAGTAAGTTTATAGTTGGCGACAGAAAGTGGACCAGCATGAGAAAATTGTGTCAGAGGCATACAGAGTACATGAAAGGGTTAATGTAAGTTCACATGTTACGCCCTTTCATCTGTATGTAAATAATGCAAAACACATGGCATTTATGTTCTTATGTTATGTAAAAGTTTCTGGAGAGCTCATATGCATCTTTTGGATCATGCAGAATATTATTTAGCTCCTAACAGTATGAATTAATCATACTTGTGCATGGAGAAATTCACCAGTTGGTGTCTCATTGTTACTACATCTGTCTTAAAAACTGGACTATGAAAGAAACTTTATAGTGCCAGGATCTCTCAAGTACCAAGTTTGTATGTGTTCCATATTTAAACTTAATTTTACTGCATGTCCTACATACTAAAAATGTTTAATTTTATGCATTGTTTATGTCAGATATACAGCTGCCATACCACAGTATTCGCGGCAGTCACTTGTTGCATGTTTGCAACAAAAATACACCTAATATCTTCACTAGGCCTGTCTGCTTGTCTGCATGAAAGAATGCAAGAACTGGGGATTCAGGTCTTCTGGGATATGATATGGAGTTATTGAGTAAAAGGGTTCCCATCATTTTGAAGGAATGCAGTGCAGTAAAAATATCGGAGGGTCCCACCCAGGGGCACTGTCGTATCTGAGAACTCCTGACTCCACAGAAACACTGTTATGAGAATTTCAGATTTTACAAATCAAGAACTGCCAACTGGATTTGCATAAAATTTCATATTTGACCAAAACTGTACACATTCCAATTGTGGTTATAACTTCTGAGGTTGCAGAGAAAACAAACACATTTATGTCTCAACACTTCCTGAAGTTTTTGACATAGTTAAACAAAAGTTAGGGAACACACCAGCCTTATTTTACACTGCATGACCGGCGTGTCTCGACAAAGGTCAAGATCAGTGTGTTCACAAGACATATCAGTACTTCTGTATGTATCCATGTTGCAGCCCTTACCTTATGATACACACTTGCTGATAATATTCTCTTGTGTATGCATTTTAATTATGTTGCAGGTGCTTTATGTTGGAAACATAATTCCCACACATGGATTTTCTAGTTTCAAATTCATCCCTGGAAGCTCAGATCAAGTGATCATTGCGCTAAGATCGGAAGAAAATAATGGCGCTACTGCAACATACATAATGGGTTTTGATACTGCAGGCAAAATTTTACTACCTGAAACAAAAATAGCAGACAAAAAATATGAAGGATTTGAATTTATATGAAACTAACTTATGTAGTAGATTTTCAAATTTAAATTAATTTTATACAGAAATATTTTAGAAATTTGTGATGCAGAGGGGAAATTATATTCTTCAAACTTGGATAAAGAGAGCTGATTATGGCAGGATGGTTATTCCATTAATAGAGATTATCTTTCTATTAATGGTTAAGTGATATTTGTACTTAACCTTTTGACGCCTAATGTCAACTATAGTTGACGTACCACACTGCTAACCTCTATAAAGTTGAATTTTATATATTTATTCAACAAATATGGGTACTGAATATTTTAAAAATGGTATATACTCTCCTTTTTTTTTCTGTTCAAAATGCAGTTTGTTTCATAATTCTAAGGTATTTGGTTCCTGTATTATTCACATTTTGTACACAGGGTGTGCTAAAATTTAAAAAATAATTCTGGCGCCAAAAGGTTAATCTCCCCACCCAATGTCTAATAAATTTGCCCACAATTTTAAACATATTTCAGATTAACTAAAATGCATTGTTTTTAAATTCCAAAAAATCAGTTACATTTTTTCACTTTAGTCTATTCATGCACAGCAGTGGCACGTTTTCAAAAGTGTCCTGATTCTGGTGCTGATCACAAGTAATACAACATGAACATGGTGTACACGATTACCCTTTTTTCACTGTTTGCTCTACATGCTCAGTATGGTAGGCGAGACTTCTTAAGGAATACAGGGGGAGTTCATAAAATCTGATAAAAGTCTGCACTATTTATTTATTTATTTATTTGCATCTGAGGTAAAAAGTCTGCATTTGTTGAGTTAATCAACTACCAACTGTTCAACCTCCTTCTGTCACTCAACTCAAATCCCACGTACTAGAAACCAACAGTCGCTTCACTCCAGAACTATTAAACTGTGCTTTAGGTGACCTCATTACGAGTAACCTCGCTTACATAGCTTGCTTACTTGAATCCCAGCGTCCAACTCTCATGGTCAATATGAAAATTTCGTTTATTAGTTTATTTTTAGCCTTGGGTTGAAGGTTTGCTTGTGGTGGGCTGCTTCCCTTCATTGTATGTTACATTATGAATGCTTCATGTTTCCCACGCCTTTCAGGGAAAAGCTAAACAGACTTTTAATCCCTTTGTCGGCTGCTCACAGGGTTTCTGACTTGAAGATCTCTGGAAGAAACCCTTCCTCCCTTTCACTAAAGGTGGATGTTTACAGTGAAATTTTTGACGGATGGCTTTGAACCGCTGGTAACTGAGGGCTAGCAATCATTTTACTTGACTAACAAATGTACCAGAAGTGTTCATCTGCAATTGGGATGGATCTTGTGAGCATTAGAGTTCATGACAAAGATGCAGCAACACTCATGAGAGATGTATGTGGATGGTGAATGGACTTGCATCTGTCATGAACAGTGTCAGCCATTCATCACTACTGCTATAAAACATGCCTGCAGTAGCACACTCATGAAAAGGAAATCACCCACAAAAGTGAACCTGCAGCCACAACATGCTACATGCTCATATTAATCACAGGTTACATACTTACCATCATCACAATGAAATGCAACTTATGGCCACCCCTGAACTTATTTTTTTGGAGCTTTACTCTTTATACAATCTTAGGTGCAGTAAAATAGATGCACTCACATGTAGCCAAAAGTATGTAAAATATAGCAGCTGCATCTGGTGCAGCATTTGGGAAGGGGAGGAGTGGCAAAAGTATGTATACGTGGTAGCTTTCAGTTGACACTCCTCTCCATACTGTACACATCTTCAAACTTAAACTTTTATTTATTTTAATATTTTTGAAATCAAGTTTGCCTTTCTTTTGTTTTTTTTTTTCTTTATCTTCTTGGTTTGTCTGCAATAAATACCTTCTTTTACCTTATATCAAGTATTATGTGTTATTAATGTATATTATTTTCAATTCAAAATATTTATTTGTATATAACTGAAATATATATTTTGTACATTGTAATGAACTTAATTAAGACTTGCAAGTTCATTCTGACTGAACATTATGTAATCTTCTTGGGCCACCAGCCAAGTCAATTTGGAGCAAAAGTCAGACATTTCAAGAGACCTCCCCAGTCTTGTTATTGGCTAATAATGTACTGTCTAAACACTTGGTCATACAGATGAACAGTTTGCTCTAAATTGATGTGGCCAGTCATCTGAGATGATTTGATCACAAACAATTATCTTTTTATTTTTTCTGATTTGTAAAGTTTGTTGTGATGCCTTATTCCAGGGGTGCACAAATTTTCCAAACATTTAGGATCAGCCTAGTTTGCCAGGTGCCAGAAGGGTGACATGAATCAAATTCCATACTGAGGAGCTACAAGTGTTAAGCACCTCCCATACAAAATTTAGTCTGGTTTACGTGGCTTCTGGGATTTGTCCACTCCTGTCTCATTGTTTAAAATTTGTTATTTTTGATGTTACTGATAATAAATTAACTCCTCAAGATGAGTACTTTCATTCTGCTCCTCTCTCCATAAGTGGTGAATGCACCCACTACTGTGTGTACAATATTATTTACAAGTATTTTATATATCTCTGACATTGTGGAATGACTATTCAAGAACGCCAATACCATATGGCCCAAAAGATATGAGAGAATGAACAAAGACAACTGTTAACTGCAAATTGACATTTTCTTTCTAGCACACAAGTGTGGCTGTGAACACTTCACTCACATTAAATAGTACCTCTTTGTCAAATGAGAATAACATTTGTAGAGCTGTAACACGAGTATTAATGAAGATTCAAGAACACTTTGGTTCAATCTTCTTGACCTATTTCTACGCTAAAGATGGAGCCAGAAACAACACTAATTATTAACCAGTCGACATGGTATCACATTTTCAATAGTCTTATGGTGAATTCAGAACAAGCATATTGTCTTGGGGGGGGGAGTTGGTAGGGTTGTGACATTCACATGGGTCTTGGAAGTGTGATTGTTGGACTCTCATCTTCCAGAGTGATCCTCAAGGAAACGTTCATTAAAAATTGAATTTCCCGGAGAGTTCAGAAGTTGTGGAACACAAGAAAATAAGTTCTGCCAAAATGGGACTTGAATAAACAGATAATCCTGGCACAGTATAAATTTACCCATCACCTGTTACAACTGTAACTTAGCAGCAGTAGGGGTACAGTTTTGTATTACATTGAAAACTAAAGTGTATAGATTCAAAGTACTTCTTCTTCTTCTTACAAAGCGCTACAACCTATATAAGGTTCTGGCTTGCTCAACCACATTCTTCCAACTATCTCCATTCTTTGATACTTTCTTCCAATTGTGTATGTTTATGCTCTTTATACGTTCCAAAACGTCATCTTCCCAACATGTTTTAGATCTTCCAATTGGTCTTTTAGACATGGGTTTCCATCTCTTAATCTTCTGCACAGTATTATCCTTGGCCATGCATTCAACATGGCCTAACCAGTTTAATATTTGTTTTTTAATAAACCCAACTATATTTTGTCCTTTTAATATATCATTTATATCTTGATTAGTTTTAATTCTCCAGTAGTCATCATCTGTTCTTGTGGGACCAAATATTTTCCTCATGATCTTCCTTTCAAAAGTCATCAGTTTGTCATATTTTCCTTAAGCACCTATGTTTTGGAGGCGTAAGTTACTGCTGAGCGAATTAACATGTTATAAAGTTGTAGTTTGACGTTTTGGGATAATTTTTATGAAAACAGTTTTTTGTGAACATGGTATGCCCTATTTCCTGCTGCTATTCTTTCTTTAATTTCCTCCTCAATAGAGTTGGCAGTATTCACCATTGTTCCTAAGTATTTAAATTAATTTACTTGTTTGAACTGCTCTTCTCCCGTATTTATATAGGTAGGGTGGATTGTTTTTCTGGTACAAAATAGGTATTGGTTTTATTGTTGTTTACTGTTAGTCCAGCATTTAATGCCTCATTTGAGTTTGCAAATGTGTCAATTAAGATTTGCTTTGTTCTTCCAATTATTACAATGTCATCTGTGTAGGCGCAATTCTGTTTTAATCTAGTAGTTATATTTTCTTGGACTTCACTACACTAAATAGTAGGGCGGATAAAGGATCTCCCTGTCTGACTCGTGTTTTCATTTCAAACCATTCAGAATAACTGTTGTTTACTTTCACCTTCAGTTTGGTTCATTGCATTGTGAGTTTTATTAGTTTAATCAGTTTATCTGGAACATTATGTTTGATTAAGCTATTGTATATTACAGCTCTGTTAACTGTATCAAAAGCTTGTGAGAATTCTATAAATATACTATGTCGATCAATATTGTATTCATGGCATTTCTCGTATGTCTGTCTCACAATAAATATATTATCTATTGTTGATCTGTTAGGGCTGAATCCCATTTGGTAATTTCCGATTTGTGGTTCAATTTTCTTACCTAATCGGTTATACAGTAATATTGTGAAGATTTTATATGTTATGTTCAGTAGGGATATCCCTCTATAACTATTGCATTGTTTTCTATCCCCTTTTTTGTATATTGGACACAGGATTCCTTCTGACCATTCACAAGGTATTTTTAGATTCAAAGTACTGCAAAGCATTTTGATGGAACATTATACTCCCAATAAAAAATAGGAATTTTAATGAATAAGGTAAATTAGTAATGACCAGTACAAAAAGGATCAGATAACTGTCATTACTTCGAAAGGGCAGCTGCAGTATCCTTGTACTGCGGATTCCCCAAAGCCGTTTATTAATTAGAATGGTGACAATTGGGCCGAGAAGTAAGCAAGTACTGTGAAGCTCTACATATTATCCATTAAAACGCAGTGCAATAAAGTAGGGTACGGAACTTCGCGCCAGTAGCCAACCTTGTACTTCGGTTGGCAACGCTGAAGTATATTAACGCGACGTCGACTTCTCGCGAATACGTTCGACTTCGCCCGAACAGTGGGCGATTTTTTGTTAAACGTGTAATTTCGTTAACGATGGGCTATTAGGCCCCTGTATTTGTAGGACAGTATGCTTTGCATACTCTTGTTATAAACTACTGCTATAGAACAGCCACAAAACAGATTTCGTGCGGACGCCATATTGTGCTTTTACGTTTCCTACTACAGATGATGAATTAAGAAGCACTAAGGCGGCGCTGTTTACAATGTCATATTTTACGAAGCCCCATGAGAACCAGTTGATCGGGTCACCTACTGGAGGGTGGGACAAGTCTACCTCTCAAACAAAATTTTCGACTAGTGCTACAGCTACTTTGCCTTCTATCCGAATTATTTCTTCAGGTGCACCAAAATCATTTAACTTCCCAAGTGCAAATATCAGTGGCGTTAAAAAGCAGCCTAGGAAAAGAAATGTCAGAATACCGTTGTAGCTGTAGCAAATGTCGCACTTCCCTCCTGGCGCCACACTTTCGCAGTCTTGCCGAAATTCAATTTGACATTCTATGCCATCCGCAGGCAAAAAAAAACAGTAAATCTGTGTAACTGCTACAGTGTTGGCCAGAACGTATGTGTTCGTGCTCTTAAAAATTTTGAAAGGCGTGCAAGTACAAGTACAATGCGTGAAATTGCATTCCTCGTATAAGAGGTATCCAACAGTTTAGAATTCTGAGTGCTGGTAGGAAGTGTTATGCCACATATCGAAAATAAATAATAATAGTAATAATAAATGAAATGTGATCGCACGCAACTATCTACGAAAGAGAGAAATCAAATATAAAATTATAACCTGATAAATTTTGGTCATCTGAAATAAATTCCGCTCTTCTGCTGATGGATGACAATCTTCCAATAACCACATCCTTCTAGCTGGGGTTTTCTTCACCTCTGCAACTAAGGCCTTCTCTACTGAAAGGAATAACAGACGACTCAGTCTGTCCTGACGTTCAGTTGAGGAAAGATAGGTCTTGATTCTCCTGAGGACTGTGGAACTTCGTGCACCTGATGCTGTTGCAGCCGGGAAATTGGAAATTAGACATCGGTATGCTAATTTGTACGTTTGCTCACAATTTTGGCTATGCCGCTGTCATCTAACCAACGTAGAACTTCGTCAAGGGGATTTCCCTCTTAACTCCTTTGAAGCATAAAGCACCATTACTTCATTCTTCAGCAAAGCACTGTCGAACACCCCCCCCCCCCCCCCCCCCCAACCAAAGTTTGCGTACAAAATGATCAGGACAGTTACACTTAAGACTCCATGCATAAAATTTCCCACAGTTCAGTAGGCCAAAAGTTAGTTTTTCTTTTTTTAGTGTCATAAATGAGCTGTCAAATGAACTTGTAGGATCTCAACGATTTCGTAACAAATTCCTGAAAATTTTGAATTACGATTAAAACAGTTTTTACATCTGCATTCTTTTTGTTCATTAAAAGTTGGCACTAACTTCGCCGACCGGCGGCGGCCGCTCTGTCGGCATAGTTCGTGTGCGGACTAAGGCCACGGAGTTTAGTTTTAGAGGAATATTTTATTGCAAATCTCTCGAAAGGTATTAACTTCCATCCAAATTAAGGTAAATGAGACGGAACCGTTTATTATTCTTTGGCAGCTAATTATATCTATAAAATCATAATATTTATTCCATCAAATTTTATTTTATTGATATTACACTGCCATGAAACTGCATACTCCCCCTCATTGTTTAGAACATTAGATTGTCTCAAATCATTCTCAATCTAAGTAATTAATTTCCCTGGAATATAATGTGATGTTTTAAATTGTTTAACCTTACAGCTCTTATATTGTGCCTATTTCTAAAAATATTTTAAAAGTATACTTACATCATAGTATCTCGGCCCTGTATAATGTAGTTACAATGTATGTAAATACCATCTTTTTCCGTATATGATACTATGTATTTCCTCCCCCCCCTTTTTTTTTTTTTTTGCTTTTTCGCGGATAGTATAAGCGTTTCTATTGACATATTCCGTATCCAACACACTACTGTTTTATGGATTTATGGAATGTTTAAATAAAATAAAAATACAATACAGAATATCCTGTACTTTGTCCCCGCTCAATCTGCTACGTCCATAGATTTATGAAAACTTCTATCCTTTCATTCCTTCATAGCAAATCGATCACGCATCAAATAAAACACAACAAATATGGAAGATAAAATAATGAGAAAGACATATATTCTTAGCATTATCAGAACAGCGATGTGGGCTTGCCACGGCGAATGTGTTGACGAACCACGTCTTCTGGGTTGTTGGCGCCGCCTGGTTAGGGAACTTATTCCCGAACTTTCGAAGAAAGACTCATAACCCTGAAGATAAAGGCGGTACATTCCTTCGAAAGGTCGTGAAGTAATTACCAAACCACACGGCGCAACAGCCCAGCATACCTGCTTTCTCAGCATGACAACAAGTCTGCAACTAATAAAACCTTTCTGCACTGTGCCATTTCAAATGGGTAAGTGAAAAGATTCCCTCTTGACCTAGCTGCATCTTTCGCTACAATAATTTGTCTCTCGCTTGTTACACAACTGACAAGAAGTAGCCTATTGTTATTATCGGCCCGTTGCTTACATTTAAATGGAAGCTGTGCAGAACACACCGAATTGCGCTCTCTCTTTTACACAAACATACTGCAACCTAGCAAGGTATAGGCCATGCGGTATGTGACGACACAAGCGCAGAAACCAGATTTGGTCTTTCAGCGAAACGGACGCGTCCATTTTAATCGGCGGGGGTGTCAGTTCAGTCTACTACTGGCAGTCGAGGCGTGCGGATCAGCGGGCAGCTATTGTACTATCTTTACCAAGTACGTTGATCAAAGCTTGAAAATGTCGCTACAAGGCAGGAAGAAGCGGGTAAAAAGGAGTGGTGAGCATGAAGTAGTTTACAATGTGTATAAATTCATGAAATCCGAATCTGAGTTGGGTATCACAATCCACAGCAAAATGTGCGAATCCACTGCTTACGGAGGAAGTGTAACCTCACTGAGACTGGTGCTGAGAAAAACTGGATTTAGGTAAGTTTAATTCTCTTAATAAGTGTGCGTTATGAATACTGGCACTCTGCCAAGATTCCCTGTATATTCTGAACTTTAGTTACATGTTGCCACTAAATATACATACTTCAATTTTGGAACATTTTGTATTGTAGGTGGAAGAAGACTTCTGATAACCGAAGGTTTATCGTGGAAAGACACGATATCCGGTCACTCAGAGTCAAGTACCTGCGTGCTATCACAGCATATAGGGAAGAAGGGAGACCAATTGTGTATACAGATGAAACGTATATACACAGCTCACATACAACATCCTATGC
>Ga0131853_10019634_pt1 | contig 12295 bp, 13 predicted proteins | sample TergutLab28metaG_FD_92764 | JGI IMG/M metagenome (GOLD analysis project Ga0131853, IMG submission 92764) | Labiotermes labralis P1 segment gut microbial communities from Petit-Saut dam, French Guiana - Lab288 P1 (version 2) (version 2) | ecosystem: Host-associated > Arthropoda: Insects >...
GCCAACCCAATCCAGTCCATATACCCACATCCCACCTCCTGGAGATCCATCCTAATATTATCAACCCATCTACGCCTAGGTCTCCCCAGTGGTCTCCTTCCCTCCGGTTTCCCCACCAAGTCCCTATACACCTCTCTCTCCTCACTCATATGCGCCACATGCCCTGTCCATCTCATTCTTCTCGATTTTATCACCGCACAATATTGGGTGAGGAGTACAAATCATTTAGCTCCACGTTATGCAATCTCCTCCATTCCCCCGTTACCTCGTCCCTCCTAGGTCCAAATAGTCTCCTCAAAACCATGTTCTCAAACACCCTCAACTTCCTTTCGGTCAAAATTCATTATGGCTCAGTCGTCTCCATATTAAATGTTATATAATCAGAGACACTAGAGGCGTCTTTAAAATAAACCATAAATAAATAAATAAAATACGGATAACGTCGCTAGGTAAAGATTCGTTTATAACTAAAGCAGCAGCAATCCCATTACAGGCTTACAGGCTTGGATAGGCTCTGAAGATTCCAAGAGGCTGAGGCTCCCAGATTTCAAGACAATCGGCACATGTAGGTGGTAAGATTGTCAGCCCTACGCACCGGCCGTCTTTACCCCCCCCCCCAGGAAATATTCCTGGTACTCATTACTTTTATAGACTAAGTCGACCCCAGGACCATAATGTGGCCGGTAGGATTATGTCAATGAAAAATTCCAATGACACCATCGGGAATGGAACCCGCGACCTTCCAGCTTGTGGCGCAGTGCCTCAACCAACAGCGTCACCGCATGCCCTGTTCATAACTAGCCGGAAGATTAAAGGTAATAGTTTGTAATGTGTATCTAATATTGTTCATTTATAGGATTATTCGCCAAAATTCGTGAAGGGATTCCTAAGTTTAATTATCTGAAATATCGTGCACTAAAAATGCAAAGCTTACCTCATTTGCTGCCTCTTAAAACAAACACTTAAAAAAAGAAGTAAATTATTCATTTCTCGCCACGCATTAAAATAACTGGACTCTGCGACCTGGAAAGTGCGCTCAACATGTGACATAAGCCACTCTTCCATGTAGTTCGGACTAACAAGGAAGCATATACAGGAACAAGTGAAATCCTTGGCAAATAGATTCGTGTTCAGCCTCCTGCAATAATTCAGACCGTTCCACCAGGGTCACCGGACCGACGCCAGCGTAACAGAACATCAAACTCTCTTTCATCGTTCGACATTCTTCACAAATTGCGCTTCGTTCCTTGCTACCAAGAAATTGATCTTTGCTGGAACTAACCTGCTACATTTTCCAGTGACTGAACCACAGTGCTTTATACCAGTCTCAAGTTATCATTCCTTACAACGACCAATTCTCACGTTCCTAGAGTTGAAACTGAATGCTTCTTGGGTAGGAATTCTGATGGAACGCGATGTGTCAACGGTCTTCTGCGTACAGTATACTAAGTAAATGAAAGGGTCATATCGAATCGTTTGATTCGGGTTGTGAAAGGTTACTTAGCCCGATAATATATACAAATTTTCCTCATAAAACATTTGCAATATAATGTTTATTTACTCACGTGGCATATTCAAAATAAGAATACTTCGCAGAATCATTTTGGGCGCTTTAGCAAAATTCGCGAAAAGTGCATATTAGTTTCGTCATGTCTGTCCGTCTGTTCCTCTGTCCTCATGTATCATCTCTACTCCTACTGGACAGATTTGAATATAATTTGACATTACGGACTTACTGAAATCCGTAGAGAAAATCCAAATTTGGTTAAAATCGCCAAAAAAAATGTCGAACCCTTTAGATGAAAACTTGGGTAATTTTACATTCTTGACAGCCATATAAAATATTCTTAAAACCACTGTTGCTCTACAAGCAAAAGAAATCATGGCTGCGACTGGTTTGTAACATTTTCAATATTCATACTGTTAACAGCCGGAAGTACAACTACAATATAGGAGACACTGTTTAATGCATTTCACTGACAAAAATGGTTACTCGATCTAGCCACAATGTTACTTTGTACTTTACAATTCCTATCTTGTTGTCAGTCCTTAGATACTAATAAAATACGTATCAAAAATCTTTTTCCTTTAGCACACTTATATGAAGCGCGTGTGATTTCAGATTCTCATGGCGGTCGGTGTGAAGCATACCGTCTTCCAGGACGCGAGGTGTAGCTTGGCAAGTATTAAGGTTCCATTTCTGCTCTGAAGAAACACACATACTTTTCTCCGAAACGTTCCCACGTACCCACCTACCGAACTGCACAGCGCAAATATTATTTCCGAAAACAAGTACATGAAAAGCTGATGAAGATACTTGAACATTAGCTGAGAAGATAAATAATATATGATACGTGTAATGGGCCGGGATAGCTCAGTCAGTATAGCGAATCGGTACGGGCTGGTTGGTCTAAGGATCGAATCCCGGTGGGGGTGAGATTTTTCCGCACCCGTCCAGACCGTTCCTGGAGCCCAACCAACCTCCTATACAATCGGTACCGGGTCTTTCCCGGAGGTAAAGCGGCCGGTGCGTGGCGTTGACCACCCACCCCCATCTAGCGCCGAGGTTAAAGAAAGAACAGAGCTATACCTTTACTCCACCTGTGGGAATTCGTGCCCTGTTATGGGGTGAACTTTAACTTTGCCCTCTACCTGTACCTTTATTATGATAACTGTGACAAATTGCAGCCATAATCCGTCGGAGATTCGAACTGCGCACACCTAAACTAAGTGTATAGACTATTACCGCTAGGCAGAACCGTCTGATGCACGTCTGAACAACAAACGAAAATTACGTTTAAAGATTATTTTGCCTTAGCCTGTGAGAATCTTCCCTTTACATTATAAGAAAAGCCATTAACCTCATACGCAAAGTGGGCGTTACAAATATTGCAAGTAGTTTCAAGCAATGCCTGCTGGGATTTGGGACAGGCCATACATTTAACTTTAGCATGACCTGAACAAGGCTGTGGGTCAGCTAACAGTTGCCAAGCCTACTGTAACGGTGCGATGCTATCAGTTTTAATTTTGTTACACACTTCTCAATAACATTCGACCTACCTGTTTCTTTTGTTAGCACATTCATTATTCATACTGTTTATCTTCTTGCTAAGGACGTTGTGTAATTCCTTCATATTTTCCTTGCCTCTGGGTCATATCCTACTTGCAAATTTGTAGGATAAGTTTATTTCCATTTCCGGTTAACTCCAATAGTTAATTTCAGGCAGCCCTAAAGTATTAAGATTTTGGGTTAGAAATTATGAGTCTTCCTCATTTGGGACTAAGCCCAAATTTCTCTCGGCAGTAAAAGATTCTTAACCTTTGAAAGTCTAGCAGTTACTAAACCTACCGCCATATTTAACACTTCAAATTCTGCATTTTACCCACATAATATATTTAGTATTACACCATCTGTTCACACTAATGGCAGCATGTTATGTTTCTTATGAGGTTCAGATTAATTTTAGTCTTCAAAGTGTAGACAAAGACAATATTTTGTCATTGTCCCAACTCAAGTACTGGGTGTGCAACAAGTAAGTTCAGCTACTCGGAGTTTTAAAAAGAGCACCTTGCCTTCTACTTCTGGGTCTTCCAACATTTCTTTATTTTTTCGGATTACGTAAGTGTTGTAATTCTGCCGTCAAACTAGAAATTGACCAAATCAATAAAGCAACAGCTTCGTTCACTCTTGCTCTGAGGCGAATATCAAGGACCATTACTGACTGTTGCACCGTAAGACTGTTCTGGAATTGAATTGTTCTGCGCAATGAAAGATAAAGCATGTATTGACACGGAGTCTGTTTGGAATCCGAAATAAATTTTTCTTAAAACAACCGGGAGACTGAAAATTTTAGGTAATGTTTGAGAAGGTGTTCATTTGTCGCTAGAGAGTGTGTGCAGCTGGACTTATCTAATATACATTTTCCGTGTAATTATACTAAACATGAAATATTTATTAGCAAATCGTTGCACAGTGCTTATATTTAAAGTTATAGGTACATTTTGCCTGTTGGGCGTTTGAAAATTTAATATTATATGTTTTCTGCGCAACTATAACGTACGAGTATACAGACTTGTCTGTTTCACCGTCGTCGTCATTGTCATCGTTTAATAATGATAATAATAATAATCTTCACTGCCGTTTTTGTCGTCATCATCATGACCTTTGTAGTGTCAGCGCCATTACACTTGTTCTTATGATTTCAAAGACTGACGCTGTTTCGTGCTTCTACGAAGTCTTTTCAGAGGATTTCTCCAAACACTTCGTTAACTTTTGATCCTTCAACTCTATGAATTTTCAATTTGAAACATGACCAATCAACGACTTGTAACTAACAGTACGTCATTTAGGAAGAAAATGACAATATTACTTAAATCTTAATACTCAGATATGTTAGGATCTTCCTAACCACAACATATATTATGTATTACTCAGCACTTTTATTAAATGTCAACAATCAATCAGAACCCAAAACGCATTCCTTAAAAGGAAGACCGTTAATGGCTTAGTGCTGACAGTGCAACTTGCTGAGCGCCTCAAAAAATATATTAACTTCCGGATAAGCTTCATCTCCTCGACGTTTTGTTACTCGTAGCACATGATTTAAATAAGTCGATGAATTAAAAGTAACATGAGGCATGCCGATTACCAAACTTTCACCCCTTTCACTGAATCCTTCTTTACACTCTGAAAAACTCCAAATTCCCATGATTAATTCACGATCCTCTTAAATCTTAACTATGCCAAGAACTCACCCTACGAAAATTCAAGATAATTGCTAGTCTCATCACGGCACAGAAACGTGAGCTTGTAACACACGAGAAGTGACAAATATCTGCACGGGAATCTTCATGTGAACAAACAGGGGGAACACAGAATTTTCAGTGAAGTTACATCAGCAACTGGTCGTAGAGAATTTCAAATTAGGGACAATTATGGCCAGCTGATTGTCCAAAAACAGATAGGATATAGAACTGGAAAGGCTTGCTCAATAAACAATCCGGTACTTAACAACAAATTATTGATATTTCTAAGTTTTCACACTGGGGAGTTTTCAGACCCTGGTCTTCTTGATATTGACAAGGAACAGCTTTCAATTGTCATCAGTATTGAAAAGAATCTAATCTTCCGACCATGACGATAGACAAAGAATGTCTCCTTCTCAATAGTCATTATTCACCTCCAAGATTGTATGTTTTAAGCACACAAGGACCATAACTTCAAACAATTTTTGTACGTCAGTAACAACAAGAGAGATTCTTCTACACGTCTATAAACAGTGAAAACCAAGAAGTGTCCTGCGGTAGTGATTGCTATGCCTGTCGGTTCTCACAACTGAATCTTATGGTCTCTTTCATTTATGCTGCAATAGAAAAGTCATTTAACTGACAAGCTTCATCATTGTACACATTATTAATTATCCTACTTTATTGGATATTAAATGCCCACACATCCGATTCTTGGATTTTGTTCACAGAACTCTAATAGGAGCGTTTCTTTGGAAATTACTGAAGGCTTTTACATTGATAAATACTAAACACTAATTTATGTGTAACCAAAATAATTCCTCAAATAATACACAATTAAGGTAATAGTAAATAATAAAGGGAGATAAAATATAAAATTACAAATTAAATTCGAACATCTCCGCCAGTGAAATAACTTTTAGCCATTGGATTAAGCACTCTTTCAGATCAATTTTCCTTACACATATTTATTTTCGGAGAACGTTTTTCATTGTAAAACTGAATTCCAAATACGTCGAATATTTCATTACAGATATTCTTAATAAACTTGCTTCCCTGCAGATTCTTTGGAGTTTACTAAGCTTATTTTTTTACCTGTTTGTTCATTTATGACCTTTATAAAATGAATTAACTCCGGAAAAATATGGCTTAAGCGCGAGCAGTTGTAACTCTGGAGATGGAACGGATCAAAGGGTCCAATCCTTTATGTTTATGATGATGATGACAATATGGCTTAAAGTCTAAGTTCCTAGACAACCTTGAAGGAAATCTAGCTACTCGAATTTGGAAACACAGTCGGCCCTAGAGTTTGTCGAGTATAATTCTACGTCACAGAAATACAGATACGCAGGAAGACGGACTCACATGACATCCACATAAGACGTCCTATGTTACTTCTCAAAGGAAGCTTAAAAGTCTGACTGTATTTTCTGGAGTTCGCAGAAGGAGAAGTAAAAGGTAAAAGGTAAAGCAATCCCATTACAGGCCTGGAGTGGCCCAGAGGGTTCTTAGGAAGTTAAGGTTCCAAGATTTCATGAAAACGGTACAGGATGGTGGTAAGTTTGTCAGCCTTACGCACCGGCCGCCTTTACCCCCAGAAAATACTCCTGGTACTCATTTCTGTTAGAGGCTGAGTCGACCTCAGGGCCATAGTGCGATCGGAGGGATTTTATGTCAATAAAGAATCCACTGACACCGGCTGGAATCGAGCCAGCGACCTTCCGATTTGTAGCGCAGCACCTTAGCCACTGTACTACCGCGGTCCCCCGCAGCAGGAGAAGTAGGTAATAAAATTCTTTTTCTTTCAAAGAAAAGGCGTTGGCTTTATGAGAAATTCAAGTTTCAGTGTCCTTTAACAGGCAATTGGCTGAGCTATATATAAAAAGAGGCGGAAATTTTAAAGTATGTTTGAAAACCTGTTGAATATTACAATCTGGAATACCTTACATGAACAGAGAAACCCTACATTAAATTTATGTATTTATACATACCACCTGATTATGGGAGGTAAAATTGTCACGAACGTATGACATTTCTCATATTTACGGACGGAGAGAGCCACCAAGTATGGAAAGCAAGAGTATGTTGAATATACGGTACAGGATAAGTGAGAAGGAATGATCTTGACGCTTTGGGGGTTGAAAGGGGGCCTAAAAGTATTCAAAATAGAAACAAGCAGAAAACTAATTACCCAATGTCACATCGAGCCTTGGACTTTGCAGGCCCTTGTGAACAGAGTGACGAACCTGCAGGTTCTGTAAGAGACATAAGCAACTCAGCGACGGTCAGCTTCAAGGAGTTAAATTGAAGGTATTTTTAACTTTTTATTACTTTCTTTCATCATGGATAGTTCAGTTGGCATAGTGGTTATGGCCTGAACGATCGAAGAATCGTGGTTCGATTCCTTGCGACAGCAAGATACATATCTACACAGAAATGTTGAGACCGGCTCTGGGGCACTACCAGTCTCCTATTCAACGAGTACCGCGGGCTCCCTCCCTGGGGTAAAGCGGTCTGAACGTGACCACTCATTCCCATCTAGAATCGAAGTTAAAAACGAGTTGCGTTTTACCCCTTTCCCCCATACACATTTGTGGCTTGAGCAATTATGAATGTAAAAAAAAAACTATAATATATTTTTAATTTTATTTTATTATTGGCTGGGAAACGTAATCAGTTCCGAAAATGGCACAAAACAGTTACAGTTTTCTATTAATAAGGTTCAGAAAACTCTACATTACCTAGGAAATAGCCTCTTGATTGGGCCGCTTATGGGCTTCAGGCGTTATGTGTAATGTGCCACGAGAAAGACAAGGCAACTGCTGTAGCCTTTCTTCAGTGTCAACCTTAAAAGTTCTAGAAGAAGGTATTAAGTAAGAAAGGGAAGCGATATTCCTGTGGGGTCGGGTTCCATCGTCACTAGAAAAATGGAATTAAACGCCTTTGCTGTAAAATAATCATATTCTAATTCTCGGACTTGTATCATTTGGTCAAATCGATTTAGTTTCTGCTTTAAACACACTATATTTCAAGCTGGACATAGCATATCCTAGTAAAAGTACATTTGTTTCTAGGCACGCCATGAATGTATGTGCGGAGAGAGGAGTTGTAACTCCACTCATTCTTAGCCTCGAAACTAGTAGTGAGTGGTCACTTTCACCATACCGGACACTTTATTCTCCATTCCCATCGAAATGGAGGTTGGGTTGGCCCCACAGCCAGTGAGGTCACTTTTACAAAGACAGATATCCTCTGCTTCTGCCGGAATCGAACCCAGTTCCCTCATCTTCCAACTCGTTTCCCAGTCACTAATGACGACTACATTCCGGGTCTCTTAGCTTCCTTGTAATACGTTTAATACAAGTACGGTGGGACAGAGCGAGAGCGAGAGCGAGAGAGAGAGTGTGTGTGTGTGAGAGAGAGAGAGTGTGTGTGAGAGAGAGAGTGTGTGTGTGTGAGAGAGAGAGTGTGTGAGAGAGAGAGTGTGTGTGTGTGTGAGAGAGAGAGTGTGTGTGTGTGTGTGAGAGAGAGAGAGAGTGTGTGTGTGTGTGAGAGAGAGAGAAAGAGAGTGTGTGTGTGAGAGAGAGAGTGTGTGTGAGAGAGAGAGTGTGTGTGTGTGTGTGTGTGTGAGAGAGAGAGTTCTTATACAGCCATACCCCACAGAACCTCTCCCCTTCAACGTCTTCCCAGTAGAACTTCATAGAACGGACGTATCTCTCAGTAAAACGCTTTTGACCGATGCTTATACATGAAAAATTTAAATGAACATTCCCGATACTCAATACGTGCAGACAAACTGTACATGTTACTGGGTACAAAGCAGCTGTCTGCTAATTACCATATTAATTGTTTGATGATCAGGAAGGCATGTTTTAAGCATTTTTATGTCCTAACATGATAGGTCGTTACTTATACATAGGCGTTTTACTGTATTTTATTTATGTTTTAGGAAATTGGTGGAGGGGTGATTTTGGATTGATGTTATAAAGTGTAATTAAACGTTTCCCTTTTATAATAATGGGAATAGTCTCCCGGTTAGCATTGTCAGACAGAACGTCTGATTTTCAGGAACAGATTACTGACGGTAAGCGTTTAAAACTTTATCGATTATGGATCGACACATTTGAAAGTTGGCAGTCAATATGTGCAGTACGAACATTTACTAATTAAAAAAATTTCAGAAGCAGCTGCTGTGATTAACTAATTCCTCTGCCAATTTTTTATTTTGTACTATGACCAACAAATGCACAATTATCTCACAAATTATCACACTCTTACTTGTTTCGACACTGTCGTGTCATCCTCAGGGTGCTTGAAATCAATACCTTGGCAAGTTACGTAAGTATTTCAAATGCAGTTGTTGGTAATACAGTTTATAATCAAGATACTTCATATAGGTTCTTTGCAAATTCTCATATTATAGTAGTTCAAATCTCAGTATTATAAAAATCTTTAAAATATTAAAATTGTCCTATTTACAAAAAAAAGGGCTAAAATCATTTTGTTGCTACAATTCTCATGAAGTCAGTCTTTGTGGTGGCCGTATATACAGTCTTTATATTGACGCTACTGTCGTGTCGGTCCGGTACGTACATGCAATTGTTGGTCATAGTACAAAATAATAAGCGATGCACGGTACATGTATTAAAATAATTCCATTGGCAATGTTTTTCTAGCCCCCCTCCCCCCCCCCCAAAAAAAAACTTCGTGCTTGCCAAATATTCGTCTACACAAAAAACTGAGTTTAGCAACATTAACCCCTATCCTGCTAACGTGGAGAATATGGTGAGCTCCTAATAACGCCAGCAGATGGCAGATGGGATTTAGCTCGGGGTTTAATGGGTTAACACAATATCCGCTGAAACATTTAACCATGACAAGAAGCAACCGAACGAAACCACTTGTACATGAAACAAACAGCCTAACCATATACACCAGCTGATGCGTTTCTGACACCCTTTCACCTTCTTGCTGATTTGTTCATTACGTACACATGACGGACGGAACCTTCCTTTATTGCGAGATTCTTGTCACTATCCCAAGAACGATGACGAAACCTGCTACTTTTTCTTCTCTGTTGACTTTTTTTTGCATGCTTATTATCTAAGAATTTTTTTTGTCAACCAAACGCCTTGAAGTTTCTCGGTGTTTTTTATACAATGCCGCGAAGCAGGTTCTTTCCTAACGAGCCGTTTTTCTTCTCAAGATGCAGATATGTCCAGGCTTTTTACAAACCAGAAGATTCATTACACCCTTAACAATACCACACATCTGTATTGTATCCGGAGACACTGCATTCCACAACAAACTCTCCTATCCATTTTAACCTAATCTTCCATCTACGGTTGGACATCCCAAACTCCTTCCAAATTCATTATTCATGACAGCATTTGGCATGAATTTTCATCTGCCTCCTACACGCTATATATATATATATATATATATAGTCAACCGGACTTCTTTTTGCGTAGTTTGATCGCCCGAATAATAATTTGTACAGAAACCACGCTAAAAAAAAATGTTGCCTTCGTGACTCGAATGATACATCAGTTGAATGATTCATCCATCGACGTTCTTATGTGTAGAATTAATGTGTTAGAGATTTCAGGAATGTAGGCAAGTAAAACAGCCCATACTCCCGCCGCATACTTCTTCTGCCAGGACTGGCCAGGACCTAATACGACAACTTAAGGCAAACCACAAATAAATGGCACTGCAGTGGATACCAGGACACTCTCAAATCGCAGGGAATGAACAAGCTGACGTACTGGCTAAGAAGGGCGCCAAAATTACACAAGCACATATTAGAGAAACATCCTACCACTCTATTAAACTGCATTTAAAACAGGTGTTCCAAAGTGTAGGCAGACATGAACAGGAGACAAGACTATCCCATAAACCGTGGAAACAAGAAATAGCCAAAATACCAGACTGGCCTAGAGGAAAAGCAGTTGCAGAATTTCGACTGTGCGTTGGGCATGAGTGCTTGGGCACACATCTTCAACGCACTGGAATCCGCCCTGAAACCTACTGCATGCTATGCAGCCTCCGCGAACCCATGGAGAGAAACCACCTAGGACAATATACCGCACTACTTAATAGGACAGAGTGTGGGCGATACTGGGAGGCTAGGACAAGAATGATGGAAAATTGACTTTGTCTTTTTACTATTACTATTTTGTGACTACATCTTATCATTAGGACTTTCATATTTACTTTGGATGTTTTTAGTATACTTACTCACTCCATGGTGCAGAGTCCCTCTTGAGAAGCTAACTGGTTTGCAGCCAGTCAAGAAATTCACCGCATTTCACGGAACCCGAAAGTTCATTACCGCACTCAAAAGCGTCCGCCACCTGTCTCTATCCTGGGCCAGCCCAATCCAGTCCATATACCCACATCCCGCCTCCTGGAGATCCGTCCTAATATTATCCACCCATCTATGCCTAGGTCTCCCCAGTGGTCTCTTTCCTTCCGGTTTCCCCACCAAGACCCTATACACATCCTCTCCTCACCCATACGCGCCACATGCCCAGCCCATTTCATTCTTCTCGATTTTATCACCCGCACAATATTGGGTTTTACTTCTGTTGGTCGCATATGTCAATGATAAACAGTCAATGTACCTGCCATTAGGGAAAAAAAAAACTTCTTGTGCAGGAGAATTGTTACTTTGTTATGAGTGAAGTCTTATTGTCTTTCCATGGAGATGTTATTGTCAGAGTTCCGTTTCTCTACATGAAGTATCCTCGTCACATCCCGTCAACGACAAAACGGAGAAAATTTGCCTTGTATATTGTACGTAAGCTTTAAATATTACTTACTCTCACTCGTTGGAAACTTTGACAAACTACGGTTGTGCCAAAACGTCGGTAACTAACTGCCAATATACGCTAACACCCTAGAGCAACGAACAGCATTGTGACGTATGGGCTGACTGGGTCGGTTATTTTTCGAATATTCAGTAAACAAAATTTTTCATAATTTTGTAAATATCGTGATTTCAGGCTTCCTTCGCGGTGTAAACGAGATCTGCGCTCTTCTGGGATCTTACGCAGTTCAGAACTGTAGTATGTTGCCGACGTCTCGGGACAACCTCTCGGACGTTGGAATACTTGACCCTTGAACATTGCCCCGAAAGTTTATCCCTAAACGTCGGTAAAAACTACCATTGTACGGTGCGTAACACCCCAGAAGAGCGTCAGGTCTCATTTAGAAAATATCGTTCCACAAGAAAATAATTTCAAAGAAATATCTCACGAAATCCTATAAGATATATATTTCAACCACAACCGATTGTGAACCTCATGTTACGTTAACTAAAGAATAAAATCCAACTAAATGCGACTTATTACTTTACTATGCTTATGTTAGGCTCAACATGTTTCGGGCACCATTATGCCCATCATCAGGAGTTCACGACGAAAGCGTTGGTTACCACATAGGCCGTCTGGTTCTCGAGTTGCTGCTGGATGGAAGTTAACTGCAGGCAGGATGGATGAGTGTCCGGACCGAAGATTAGATGCCACTTATTCATTTATTATGCTTA
>Ga0131853_10019637_pt1 | contig 12295 bp, 19 predicted proteins | sample TergutLab28metaG_FD_92764 | JGI IMG/M metagenome (GOLD analysis project Ga0131853, IMG submission 92764) | Labiotermes labralis P1 segment gut microbial communities from Petit-Saut dam, French Guiana - Lab288 P1 (version 2) (version 2) | ecosystem: Host-associated > Arthropoda: Insects >...
CCTGCGGAGCGACCATCGGACACAGTCCAGTCGAAACGCTGCAACTCACGCACCGTCGTCGCACCCTCGCGGCGCTTGCAGAAGGCCGCGAAGTCGTGCAGGCCCAGCAGCCGCGACGACGCCTCCCGCATCGCGTCGACGTCGACGTCCTTGGGCCACGCCACGGTGTCGCGGGCACGCAGCGGATCCGCGCCGTACGGCGCCGTCGTCAACCGGTATTCGTAGTGCCGACGGATCGCCGAGAACCGGGCGTCGAAATGTTCGGGTGCGAACGAGACGTCCTTGACTCGGACGTCCTTGGGGAGAAAGCGGGCCAGTCGGCGGACCAGGCGCGCCGGCTCGTCGGGAATCGTGTCGACCGGTACGTCCACGTGCGCGACCTGACCGCTCGCGTGGACCCCCGCATCGGTGCGGCCGGCCACCGTCAGCAGCACCGGGGTGCGCACGATCGCGCTCAGCTTCTCCTCGATCTCACCACACACCGTGCGGCGGCCGGGCTGCCTCGCCCAGCCGGAGAAGTCGGTGCCGTCGTACGAGATATCGAGGCGCAATCGAACGAACCCGCCGTCCCCAGCGGGAACGACGGGTTCGTTCGATTCAGCGTGTGCCGAAACCAAGTGGACTAGTCCTTCTTGGCCTCGTCGGCATCGGCTGCGGCCTCGACGACCTCAGCCTCGGCGGCCTCGGCCGGAGCCGCGGTCTCCTCGACAGCCTGCGAAGCAGCGACGCGACGAGCGCGGTCCGCCTCGGAGGTGACCGTCTTCTCCTGGACGAGCTCGATGATCGCCATCGGAGCGTTGTCGCCCTTGCGGGGAATGGTCTTGATGATGCGGGTGTAACCACCGTCGCGGTCGGCGTAGAACGGACCGATCTCCGCGAACAGGGTGTGAACGACATCCTTGTTGCGGATGACCTTCAGAACCTCACGACGGTCGGCCAGGGATCCACCCTTGGCCTTGGTCACGATCTTCTCGGCGTACGGACGCAGGGCCTTGGCCTTGGCCTCCGTGGTGGTGATTCGGCCGTGCTCGAAGAGAGCAGTCGCCAGGTTGGCGAAGATCGCCTTCTGGTGCGACGCCGACCCGCCGAAGCGGGCACCCTTCTTGGGCTTGGGCATTGGAGCTCCTCTTGGGCTCGCCCAGCACATTTGCCCATGTGCCGGGTGATACGGGTTACAGCTGTTCGGTCTCGGCGTAGTCCTGGTCGGTGCCGTCAGCGTCGCTGAAGGAACCGGCGTCGGTGTCGCTCCACGTACCGGTGGCGGCGTCGTAGCCGGCAACGGTCGTCGGATCGAAGGACGCAGGGCTGTCCTTGAGGGCGAGGCCGAGCGAATGCAGCTTGACCTTGACCTCGTCGATGGACTTCTGTCCGAAATTGCGGATGTCGAGCAGATCGGACTCCGTGCGTGCCACGAGCTCGCCGACGGTGTGAACACCCTCGCGCTTGAGGCAGTTGTAGGAGCGGACCGTCAGGTCCAGATCCTCGATGGGGAGTCCGAAGGAAGCGATGTGATCGGCCTCGGCGGGCGAGGGTCCGATCTCGATGCCTTCTGCTTCGACGTTCAGCTCACGGGCCAGGCCGAAGAGCTCAACCAGGGTCTTGCCCGCCGAAGCGAGCGCGTCCCGAGCGGTGATGGAGTTCTTGGTCTCCACGTCGAGAATCAGCCGATCGAAGTCGGTGCGCTGCTCGACACGGGTCGCTTCCACCTTGTAGGTGACCTTGAGCACCGGCGAGTAGATCGAGTCGACCGGGATACGGCCGATCTCGGCGCCGGACGCCTTGTTCTGGACGGCGGGGACGTAGCCGCGACCGCGCTCGACGACGAGCTCGATCTCCAGCTTGCCCTTGTCGTTCAGGGTGGCGATGTGCAGATCCGGGTTGTTGACCGTGACGCCTGCCGGCGGAACGATGTCACCCGCAGTCACGACCCCGGGGCCCTGCTTGCGGACGTACATGGTGACCGGCTCGTCCTCTTCGGAGCTCACGACCAGGCCCTTGAGGTTCAGGATGATGTCGGTGACATCCTCCTTCACGCCCGGAACGGTGGTGAACTCGTGGAGAACGCCGTCGATGCGGATGCTGGTGACAGCAGCGCCGGGGATCGACGACAGCAGGGTGCGGCGCAGCGAATTGCCGAGAGTGTACCCGAAGCCTGGCTCGAGGGGCTCGATGACGAACTTCGAGCGGTTTTCAGCGATGACCTCTTCGGTCAGCGTGGGTCGCTGAGAAATGAGCATTGGATTTCCTCCTGTACGGGCGTCCGCCATATGACGCCCACGATGGGAAAGGCTTGGGACCTGGGAGCGGCCGTTACCGACCGCTCCCAGGCATCACGCCTTACTTCGAGTAGTACTCGACGATCAGCTGTTCCTGCAGCGGGACCTCGATCTGCGCACGCTCGGGGAGCTGGTGCACCAGGATGCGGAGGCGTCCACCGACGACCTGCAGCCAGCCCGGGATCGGGCGGTCGCCCTGGGTCTCGCGGGCAATCTGGAACGGAAGCGTCGCCAGCGACTTGTCCTTGACATCGATGATGTCGTACTGCGAGACGCGGTAGCTGGGGATGTCGACCTTCTTGTTGTTCACGAGAAGGTGACCGTGCGAGACCAGCTGACGCGCCTGACGGCGGGTGCGAGCGAGGCCTGCGCGGTACACGACGTTGTCGAGACGCGACTCAAGGATCTGGAGCAGGTTCTCACCGGTCTTACCGGGGCGGTTGACCGCCTCCTGGTAGTAGCGACGGAACTGCTTCTCCATGACGCCGTAGGTGAAGCGTGCCTTCTGCTTCTCCTGCAGCTGGAGCAGGTACTCGCTCTCCTTGATCCGCGCGCGGCCGTGCTGGCCCGGCGGGTAAGGACGCCGCTCGAATGCCTGGTCGCCTCCGACGAGGTCGACGCGCAGACGACGCGACTTGCGGGTGATGGGTCCGGTATAACGTGCCATGTTCTTTTACCTATCCTTCCCGCTACTTAAACCCGACGCCGCTTGGGCGGACGGCAGCCGTTGTGCGGCTGGGGGGTGACATCGGAGATGGTGCCGACCTCGAGGCCTGCAGCCTGCAGCGAGCGGATCGCGGTCTCGCGGCCCGAGCCCGGGCCCTTCACGAAGACGTCGACCTTCTTGACACCGTGCTCCTGCGCCTTGCGGGCAGCGTTCTCAGCGGCGAGCTGAGCAGCGAACGGCGTCGACTTACGCGAGCCCTTGAAGCCCACGTGGCCCGACGACGCCCAGGAGATGACGTTGCCGGCCGGGTCGGTGATCGACACGATCGTGTTGTTGAAGGTGCTCTTGATGTGAGCGGCACCGTGCGGGACGTTCTTCTTGTCCCTGCGACGCGCCTTCTGGGTCTTCTTCGGACCGGTGCTACGTGACTTGGGAGGCATTACTTCTTCTTTCCTGCGACGGTGCGCTTCGGGCCCTTACGGGTACGAGCGTTGGTCTTGGTGCGCTGTCCACGCACGGGCAGACCACGGCGGTGGCGCAGGCCCTGGTAGCAGCCGATCTCGATCTTGCGGCGGATGTCCGCCTGCACCTCGCGGCGCAGGTCACCCTCGACCTTCACCGACTCCTCGATGTACTCGCGGAGCTTGGCGAGATCCTCGTCCGTGAGGTCCTTGCTGCGCAGGTCCGGGTTGACACCCGTGGCAGTCAGGATCTCCTTGGAGGTGGTACGGCCGATGCCGTAGATGTAGGTCAGTGCGATCTCCATGCGCTTTTCGCGGGGAAGATCAACACCTGCGAGACGTGCCATGTGGCATTCCTATCGGTGTGCGGAGGTCTGCTCCCAGTCCGTCCCCTGCGTCTACAAACTCTGCGGTTCACTCGCAGTGGGGCCCCGGCCTCCGTGCCGGGGGTGGACCGCTACCTGCCTTCGGTTTCCCTGGGCCCGGGTTGCGGTTGGTGCTGAGAGGTCTTCTTTACGCTTGTTGCCAAGCCGATCTCGAAGAAGGCCGTGATCTGTGGGACTAGCCCTGGCGCTGCTTGTGGCGCAGGTTCTCGCAGATCACCATGACGCGCCCGTTACGGCGAATCACCTTGCACTTTTCGCAGATCTTCTTGACGCTAGGCTGAACCTTCACGTGCGTCTGATCTCCTGTTGTCTGTCCACCCGAGGGCAGACATAGTTCTCCCCGGCCGGTTGTGGCCGGGGAAGGTCTTACTTGTAGCGGTAAACGATGCGCCCACGCGACAGGTCGTAGGGCGACAGCTCCACGACGACGCGGTCCTCGGGAAGAATGCGAATGTAGTGCTGACGCATCTTGCCGCTGATGTGTGCGAGAACCTTGTGGCCGTTCTCCAGCTCAATGCGGAACATCGCATTGGGCAGTGGCTCGACAACTCGTCCCTCGACCTCGATGGCCCCGTCCTTCTTAGCCATGTCCTCCGCGATCCGTTGAGTGGCGTATGGGTGCATCGGTTACCGTCGCCGGTATCCGCTACATCGGTGGACCTCACCGGCCGAAAACGTCGCCCGCCGAGAGGCCGGACACGCTGACAACCGATACGCAGGACGCACCGTCGATCCATCCTACCGGCAATTCCCAACCAGGCCAAATACGGCCCGAAGCCGGCAATCCCCCATACGAAGGAAGAACACCAAGATGCGCGCACTCGTCCAACGGGTCACGTCGGCAGCCGTCACCGTCGACGGCGAGGAGGTCGCGCGGATCTCACCGCCCGCCGGCGGACAAGGACTGCTCGTGCTGCTCGGCGTCGGGCACGACGACGATCCGGTCGCCGCGTCGAACCTCGCCCGACGGGTGTGGCGGCTGCGGATCCTCGACGACGAGAAGTCCGCGTCCGACGTCGACGCCCCGATCCTCGTGGTCAGCCAGTTCACGCTCATGGCCGACACCCGCCGGAGCCGACGACCGTCCTGGTCCCCCGCCGCACCGCGGGCCGTCGCCGAACCACTCGTCGACGCGTTCGGCGCCGCGCTGCGTGAACTCGGCGCCACCGTCGAGGTCGGCCGGTTCGGCGAGCACATGCAAGTGAGTCTCGTCAACGACGGACCGGTGACCGTCCTGCTCGACAGCTGACCCACCCATATACGAATGCCGGGCGGGCAGTGAGTTCGGTGAACTCACTGCCCGCCCGGCATTCTTCGATCTCAGTTGTCGCCGGGACGCAGAGTCAGGATCCGCGGACCGTCCTCGGTGACGGCGACGGTGTGCTCCCAGTGCGCGGCACGGCTGCCGTCGGTGGTCACCACCGTCCAGTCGTCGCCCAGGACCTCGGTCTCGTACGTGCCGAGCGTGAGCATCGGCTCGATCGCGAGGACCGATCCGATCACCAGGTGCGGCCCCTTGCCGGGAGCGCCCTCGTTCGGCAGGAACGGATCCATGTGCATCTCGCGCCCGATCGCGTGACCGCCGTACCCGTCGACGATCCCGTAATGGCGACCGTGCGCCGACTCGGCTGCCCGCGTCCCCAGCTCGATCGCGTGCGAGACGTCCGTCAGCCGGTTGCCGTCCACCATCGCGGCGATGCCGGCTTCCATGGACAGTCGAGTCGCCTCGCTCAGCTGGGCGTCGGCCTCGCTGAGTTCACCGACACCGAACGTCCACGCCGAGTCGCCGTGCCACCCGTCGAGGATCGCCCCGCAGTCGATCGACACCAGGTCGCCCTCGGCGAGCAGCTCGTCCGCGGACGGGATGCCGTGCACGACGCGGTCGTTGACCGACGAGCAGATGGATCCGGTGAACCCGTGGTAGCCGAGGAACGACGGCACCGCACCGGCATCACGGATGACCGACTCGGCAACCTGGTCCAGTTCCAACGTGCTGACTCCGGGCCTGGCCGCGTCTCGCACCGCCACGAGGGCGGCCCCGACGATCGCACCCGCCGCCGCCATGGCGTCGAGCTCACCCGCCGTGCGGAACGGAACGACCTTGCGCTTGCGGCCGAACGCCATTACTTCCCCAGCGCGGAGAGAGCGCGAGCGTTGACCTCTTCGACGGCACCGACGGCGTCGACCGTGACGATCTGGCCGGCGTAGTGATCCAGCAGCGGAGCAGTCTCCTCGCGGTAGACCCGCATGCGGTTGCGGATGACGTCCTCGGTGTCGTCGGCGCGACCACGAGCCAGCATCCGCTCGACGACAACCTCGTCGTCGACATCGAATGCGAGCACACCGTCGAGCTTGGCGCCGATGCCGTCGAGGATCTCCTCGAGAGCCTTCGCCTGATCGACCGTCCGCGGGAAACCGTCGAGCAGGAAGCCGTTGGCGGCGTCGGGCTCGGCGACACGCGCCTTCACCATGTTGTTCGTGATCTCGCTCGGGACCAGGTCGCCCGCGTCGAGATACTTCTTGGCCTCGAGCCCGAGCGGCGTCTCCTGACCGATGTTCGCGCGGAACAGATCTCCGGTGGAGATGTGGGGAATACCCAGCTTTTCGGACAGAATCGCGGCCTGGGTGCCCTTACCGGCACCGGGAGGACCAAGGAGGACAAGTCTCACTTGAGGAACCCTTCATAGTTTCGCTGCATGAGCTGGCTCTCGATCTGCTTCACGGTATCGAGGCCGACACTGACGATAATCAGCACCGCAGTGCCACCGAACGGCAGGTTCTGTGCGCCACCCGAACTGCCGATCTCGAGGAAGAGATTCGGCAGGACAGCGATGGCGCCGAGGTAGATCGCGCCCGGCAGGGTGATGCGGCTCAGCACGTAATTGAGATAGTCGGCGGTCGGTCGTCCCGGACGAATGCCCGGGATGAAGCCACCGAACTTCTTCATCTCGTCGGCGCGCTCCTCCGGATTGAAGGTGATCGCGACGTAGAAGTAGGTGAAGAAGACGATCATCCCGAAGTAGATCAGGATGTAGACCGGGTTGGCGGGGTTGACCAGATACTCGTTGATCCAGCTCTGCCACCAGCTCGGGTTCGGGTTGGTGTTCGCACCGGTGAGCTGCACGATGAGGTTCGGCAGGTACAGCAGCGACGACGCGAAGATCACGGGGATGACGCCGGCCTGGTTGACCTTGAGCGGCAGGTACGTGGACGAGCCGCCGTACATCTTCCGGCCGACCATCCGCTTGGCGTACTGCACCGGGATGCGGCGCTGGCCCTGCTCGACGAACACGACGCCGGCGATGATCGCGAGCGCGGCGAGACACACGAGCGCGAAGACCAGACCACCACGGCTCTGAAGGATCTGATTGCCCTGAGACGGGATGCGCGACGCGATGCCCGCGAAGATCAGGAGGGACATGCCGTTGCCGACGCCGCGCTCGGTGATCAGCTCACCGAACCACATCACGAGGCACGCACCCGCCGTCATCACGAGCACCAGGATGACCAGGCCGAAGATGCTCTCGTCGGCGAGGATCGACTCCGAACAGCCCTGGAGCAGCTGTCCACGTGCCGCGAGGGCGACGATGCCCGTCGACTGCAGGACCGCCAGCGCGACCGACAGATAGCGCGTGTACTGCGTCATCTTGGTCTGCCCCGACTGGCCCTCCTTGCGGAGTTCCTCGAACTTCGGGATGACGACTGTCAGCAACTGAATGATGATGCTGGCCGTGATGTACGGCATGATGCCGATCGCGAACACCGACAGCTGCAGCAACGCGCCACCGGAGAACAGATTGATCAGCGAGTAGATGCCCGCGGACTCACCGCCGGACACCTGATCGATACACGCACGGACGTTGCCGTAGTCGACACCCGGCGACGGCAGCGTGGCACCCAGCCGGTACAGGGCGACGAGACCCAGCGTGAAGAGGATCTTCCGCCTCAGGTCAGGCGTCCTGAAGGCCGAGACAAAGGCGGAAAGCAAAGATCCTCCTGGCGCACGACATACGGAGAGCCGATCTGACTGACCCGCCCCGTGGATTGCAGAACTCTAGAACTCTAACAGTGACACATGAAAACACAGCCCCGACTCATGGGGCTGGTCGCTCACCAGTATGCCCGCTCACGGCCCCTGAAGCGACGAATGGCCGCAACTCGCCCCCGTACGGAGGAAGTTGCGGCCATTCGACAGTCAGCTGAGCGAGATCACAGCTCGGTGGCGGTACCACCGGCAGCGGCGATCTTCTCCTTGGCAGCGCCGGAGAACTTGTCAGCGGTGACCTGAACGGCCACCGTGAGCTCGCCCTCGCCGAGCACCTTCACCAGCTGGTTCTTGCGAACCGCGCCGGCAGCAACGAGCTCGGCAACGCCGATCTGTCCACCCTCGGGGAACAGACGAGCGATGTCGCCGACGTTGACGACCTGGTACTCGGTGCGGAACGCGTTCTTGAAGCCCTTGAGCTTCGGCAGACGCATGTGCAGCGGCATCTGCCCGCCCTCGAAGGCGGCCGACACGTTCTTGCGGGCCTTGGTGCCCTTGGTGCCGCGACCAGCGGTCTTACCCTTCGAGCCCTCACCGCGACCGACGCGAGTCTTGTCGGTCTTGGCTCCGGGAGCAGGGCGCAGGTGGTGCAACTTGATGGTCATGGTTAGACCTCCTCAACCGTGACGAGGTGGCGCACCACGTTGATCAGACCACGGTTCTGCGCGTTGTCCTCGCGGACGACGGACTGACGGATGCCCTTCAGTCCGAGGGTGCGCATGCTGTCCCGCTGGTTCTGCTTCGAACCGATGGTGCTCTTGACCTGGGTGACCTTGAGCTGTGCCATTACTTCACGCTCCCAGCCTGTGCACGAGCGCGCAGCATGCCGGCCGGGGCCACGTCCTCGAGGGGCAGGCCACGACGGGCTGCAACCTCTTCCGGACGCTGCAGACCCTTGAGGGCGGCAACCGTCGCGTGCACAACGTTGATCGCGTTGTCGCTACCGAGCGACTTGGCGAGGATGTCGGAGACGCCCGCGCACTCGAGCACGGCACGCACCGCGCCACCGGCGATCACACCGGTACCCGGGCTGGCCGGACGCAGCATGACGACACCGGCCGCCGCCTCGCCCTGAACCGGGTGGGTGATGGTGCTGCCGATGAGCGGCACACGGAAGAAGCTCTTGCGAGCCTCCTCGACGCCCTTCTGAATGGCCGCGGGAACTTCCTTGGCCTTGCCGTAGCCGACGCCGACGAGTCCGTTGCCGTCGCCCACGATCACGAGTGCGGTGAAGCTGAAGCGACGACCGCCCTTGACGACCTTCGACACGCGGTTGATGGAGACAACGCGCTCGATGTGGTTCGACTTCTCGGCAGCGTTGTCACGACGGTTGTCGCGACGATCGCGACCACCGCGGTTGTCGCCCTGGGGGCCACCCTGTCCGGCGGGTCCGCTTCCGCCGTCACGCCTTTGACGTCCCGGCATCAGGCATTCCTTCCGTTAGTAATGTTGGTCATCAGAACTTCAACCCGCCTTCGCGAGCAGCATCGGCCAGGGCCGCGATGCGGCCGCTGTAGGTGTGGCCACCGCGGTCGAAGACCACGGCCTCCACGCCGGCAGCCTTGGCACGCTCGGCGATCAGCTGACCGACCTTGGCGCCACGGGCCTTCTTGTCGCCGTCCAGCGCACGCACGTCGGCCTCGATGGTCGACGCGGCGGCAAGCGTCTTGCCGGCCAGGTCGTCCACCAGCTGCACGTGGATGTGGCGCGAGGAGCGGTTCACGACGAGACGCGGACGCTCGGGGGTACCGGAGACCTTCTTGCGGAGACGGAAGTGACGACGCGCCTTCGACAGACGACGCGTGGTGGACACGTCCTTGCCCAGCGGAATCCGCTTGGCTTTCTGGTTTGCAGTCTGGCTCATATCACTTACCCGTCTTTCCGACCTTGCGACGGACCTGCTCACCCTCGTAGCGGATGCCCTTGCCCTTGTACGGGTCGGACTTGCGCAGGCGGCGGATGTTGGCCGCGATCTGGCCGACCTTCTGCTTGTCGATGCCGGAGATCGAGAACCTGGTCGGCGTCTCGACAGCGAAGGTGATGCCCTCCGGAGCCTCGATCAGGACCGGGTGGCTGAAGCCGAGCGAGAACTCGAGGTCCTGGCCCTTCAGCGCCACACGGTAACCAACACCGTGGATCTCCATCTTGGTGGTGTAACCAGCGGTCACACCGACGATCATGTTCTGCACGAGGGTGCGCGACAGACCGTGCAGCGCGCGGCTGCGACGCTCGTCGTCGGGACGGGTGACCTGCAGGGCACCGTCCTCACCCTTGACGACCGAGATCGGCTCGGCGATGGTCAGCGACAGCGAACCCTTGGGGCCCTTGATCGCGACATCCTGGCCGGCGATGGTCACGTCGACGCCCGCGGGGACGGCGACCGGAATCTTTCCAATACGCGACATAGTGGTGGCCTCCCTTACCAGACGTAGGCGAGGACTTCCCCGCCCACTCCCTGATTGGCCGCCTGACGATCGGTGAGCAGACCGGACGACGTGGAGATGATCGCCACGCCGAGGCCGCCCAGGACCTTGGGCAGGTTGGTGGACTTCGCGTACACGCGCAGACCCGGCTTCGAGACACGGCGGACGCCGGCGAGGCTACGCTCGCGGCTGGGGCCGTACTTGAGGTCGACGATCAGCGTCTTGCCGACCTCGGCATCCTCGGTGCGGTAGTCGGCGATGTAGCCCTCGCGCTTGAGGATCTCGGCGATGTTCGCCTTGATCTTCGAGTGCGGCAGCTTCACCTCGTCGTGGTACGCCGAGTTGGCATTACGCAGACGCGTCAAGAAGTCTGCGATCGGATCAGTCATGGTCATGAGTTGACCTGTGCACCTTTCTCGCTGGGGTTCCCATGCAACACCGGTCCTGGTCCCGCTCCCCCGACGAATCGAGGGAGCGGGACCGGCCCGGTCGTGGGCCTACAACGAAGTGGTTCTTACCTTCACCGTTCCACGGGCGCGGAACGGAAGTCTGTTGTTCGGCTGCTTACCAGGAGCTCTTGTGAACGCCCGGCAGCTCGCCGGCGTGTGCCATCTCGCGAACGCAGATACGGCACAGACCGAACTTGCGGAACACCGAGTGCGGACGGCCGCACTTCTGGCAACGGGTGTACGCGCGCACCGCGAACTTCGGCTTCTTGTTGGCCTTGTTGACCAGTGCCTTCTTAGCCATGGGCTCAGTTCTCCTTGAACGGGAAGCCGAGGTGCTTCAGCAGCGCACGGCCTTCTTCGTTGTTGGTGGCGGTGGTCACGACGGTGATGTCCATACCGCGCGGACGATCGATCTTGTCCACGTCGATCTCGTGGAACATCGACTGCTCGTTGAGGCCGAACGTGTAGTTGCCGTTGCCGTCGAACTGGTTACCCGACAGGCCGCGGAAGTCGCGGATACGGGGCAGCGCGATGGACACCAGACGGTCCAGGAACTCCCACATGCGGTCGCCACGGAGGGTGACGCGCGCGCCGATCGGCATGCCCTCACGCAGCTTGAACTGCGCGATGGACTTGCGGGCCTTGCGGATCTCCGGCTTCTGGCCGGTGATCAGGGTGAGGTCGGCGACCGCACCGTTGATCAGCTTGGCGTCGCGGGCGGCGTCGCCGACACCCATGTTGACGACGACCTTGACCAGGCCGGGGATCTGCATGACGTTCGCGTAATCGAACTCAGCGTTCAGCGCGTCCTTGATCTCCGCACGGTAGCGGGCCTTCAGACGCGGCTGGGTCTTGTTCTCGGTGGAGGTCATGTCAGATGTCCTTCCCGTTCTTCCGGGAAATGCGAACGCGCTTGCCGGTCTCGTCATCCGTGCGGTAGCCGACGCGAGTCGGGTTACCGTCGGAGTCGACGACCATGACGTTCGAGACGTGGATCGGAGCTTCCTGCGTCACGATGCCGCCCGAGGAGGCGCCACGCTCGTTCGCAGAAACCGCGGTGTGCTTCTTGATGCGGTTCACGCCCTCGACGAGGACCTTGTTGGTCGCGGGGTAGGCCTGGATGACCTTGCCCTTCGCGCCCTTGTCCTTGCCGGAGACGACCAGCACGGTGTCACCCTTGTGCACCTTCATCACAGCACCTCCGGGGCGAGCGAAACGATCTTCATGAAGCGCTTGTCGCGCAGCTCACGACCGACGGGTCCGAAGATACGAGTGCCGCGCGGATCGTTGTCCGCCTTGATGATGACTGCGGCGTTCTCGTCGAACTTGATGTACGAGCCGTCCGGGCGACGACGCTCCTTGGTGGTGCGAACGACGACAGCCTTGACGACGTCGCCCTTCTTCACGTTTCCACCCGGGGTCGCGTCCTTGACGGTGGCGACGATGATGTCGCCGATCCCGGCGTAGCGACGAGACGAGCCACCGAGAACGCGGATGCAGAGAATCTCCTTGGCACCCGTGTTGTCGGCGACGCGCAGTCGCGACTCCTGCTGAATCACTTACTTCTCCTTGACCTGGCTTGTTTCGA
>Ga0131853_10019640_pt1 | contig 12294 bp, 9 predicted proteins | sample TergutLab28metaG_FD_92764 | JGI IMG/M metagenome (GOLD analysis project Ga0131853, IMG submission 92764) | Labiotermes labralis P1 segment gut microbial communities from Petit-Saut dam, French Guiana - Lab288 P1 (version 2) (version 2) | ecosystem: Host-associated > Arthropoda: Insects >...
GTGGTGTGGGGGGGGCCGAATCGCGGGGGGGGGCATTTTTTCCCCCCCCCCCCCGCGCCGGCCCCGGCCCCAACCGCCCCTCTAAAAAGTGGGGAAGAAGGTTGTGGGGGGGGGGGGGGGGTAAAGTGGCCAGGGCGTGGCATTGGCCACCCAACCCCGTCTAGCACCAAGGTTGAAAGAAGAGTAGAGCTATACATCTACTCCCTCTCTGGGCTTTCATGGCCTGTTCTAGGGTGAACTTTACCTTTACTTTTACTTGACTGGTTTATCCTTTGCTATGCAAAAGCACTACGCAACGTAATAACAGTAAATGCCCACTTCCATGTCAGGCTAAAGAGTGTGTAAAGGCCGCATGAATTACATTTGTATGAGAGTGACAGTATACAGTGTGGCAGAGGATTCATGGTGCGTAGTTATATTATTGGTGTCCATACTCATGACATTATGGTTAAGATACAAATAAGGTAAATTTCTGTCTGGAAAATCCAATAAATATAATGACTTTCAAAGTCAATTGCATTTCATTCTTTTGTGTTAAACTGTGCATAAAAGTACCTAAAAATAATTATTTTCTCAAAAAATAATGAAGACCATTAAGACAGAATTCTTGCAATTTACACCTCTGTCCCAAAGTCCAAATATTCTTGTTTGTATAGTTCACGTGCGGACTAAGGCCACGGAGTTTAGTTTAGTTAGTTTGTTTGTTTATTTGTTCATCCATTCAGTCACACATGTAACATTGGACACGTCAATTACAGATTACAATTTATATATTACAGCACCACTTATAATATATGAACATCCACACAATACAATATAATAAATTACAATACAAAATTAAACACCAATTGGAAGTGGAATTTGTCACTACATTTAGATATATGTGTATTTATATAAATATACCTACATATTACTTACTTACTTACTCGATGGTGCAGAGTCCTTCTTGAGAAGCTAACTGGTTTGCACTAGTCAAGAAATTATCTGCATTTCACGGAACCCGAAGGTTCATTACCACACTCACAAGTATCCACCAACTGTCTCTATCCTGGGCCAACCCAATCCAGTCCATATACCCACATCCCACCTCCCGGAGATGCGTCCTAATGTTATCCACCCATCTATGCCTAGGTCTCCCCAGTGGTCTCTTTCCCTCCGGTTTCCCCACCAAGACCCTATACACCCACCTCTCCTCACCCATACGTGCCACATGCCCAGCCCATCTCATTCTTCTCTATTTTATCACCCACACAATATTGGGTGAGGAGCACAAATTATTTAGCTCCTCGTTATGCAATCTCCTCCATTCCCCCGTTACCTCGTCCCTCCTAGGTCCAAATATTCTCCACAACACCATGTTCTCAAACACCCTCAGCTTCCTTTCCTCCCGCAATGTCAACGGCCAAGTTTCACACCCATACAAAACAACAGGCAAAATTATAGTTCAATATATCTTGATCTTTAAATTTTTGGATGGCAACCTGGAAGACAAAAGATTCTATGTTTTAAGAATTTAAATTAAAAATAATAATATGTGGGTTATATTACATGTAAGATTATTTAGATATTTACTTTTAAAATAATTACACTGGACCAAGATCACTATTGGAATTCCAAGTGAAATATTCCTCCAATGAGTAAAATGAATTTATAAGAAGAAAACTTTGTAAAGTAGATCTGAATTGCTTTATGTAATGAGCTGTATTATTTATACTAGTATGAAGGTAATTAAAGACTTTAATTCTATAATAAAAGGGTCCATCTGCTCACACAAATCACACTGTAATATACAAGTTGTAAAAAATATAAAGAGGAAACCATCAATGCAGCTCATTGCCTTCACTACTCCAGAGGTTTGTCGTGTACTGCAAGGAAAATGTATATGGAAGAAAAAAAATCATCCTGCAATATGACAGCATTCAGCCCCACATCACTCACCTGTGCATATACAGAATTCAGAAGAACAGCTAGGCACTCTTTCTACATCCACCTTACATTCTGTACCCAGCTCTCTGGGACTACCATCTGTCCATCTTCATAATGCATCCGATGGGAGACCAGCACTATGGAACCAATGAGGTAGTCCAGGAAGCCATCCATTGTTGTTTACAAACTCCTTAAATATAGAATGGTGGCAAAAATGCATTGATCAGGAAGGAGGTTTTGTGGGGAAGTGCACAGATTTGATTGCTGCTTGGTGTTTTCCTATTCATACGTTCACTTGACTTTGAAATTAATTTGCGCATGACTTTCAGTACTGACCTCACATATGCATGTGTTTGTGTCACAGAGGATCATGTTTTATTCTTACAGGGAACACGATCTTCTAAATAAGTTTGGAGTTAGTGTGGTGTTTCTTGCTACTCATAGTGGCCTTACCAGATGGCAAACATTCCAAGATGAAAAGAGGGCCCGGTGAGTCTGCATGCATAATTATTATCAGTTCTTTATTCCATTGTGTATTGTAAGCGTATGACTATACATGTACTTGCAGTCATGAATATACAGCGTGTCCCACTCGCTACCGAACCTGGCATTTCTTTAATAATTCTAACGCCAATGAAGATATTGCAACAAAATTTGAATCTTCAACACCTTTGTAAATCAATTGGACGATGAGGAACTCTCAATTGGATATTTCCAGCGGGATGGAGCGACATCCTACATTTCATATGCCAGCATGGCCGAAATTCAGTCCTTTTTCGGCGACCTTGTCATTTCAAAGGGACTTTGGCCACCGTGCTCGCCCGACCTGTTGCCGCCTGATCATTTCTTATGGGGATATCTGAAAGGGAGAGTTTACCGAAACAAACCACGAACCACAGACGCCTTGAAAGCAAACATCACCGAAGAAATTCAGGTAGTGACAGCGGACGTACTGGCAAGGACTTTCCAAAATATGGCGCGCCGGGTTCAATCCTGTCTGGACGCAAATGGTGGCCACTTCCAGCACATGTTATGATGTCACATTTCTTACACAATGTGGTAAGTCCGCTTCAAATTTCGTGGCAATATCCTGATTAGTGTTAAAATTATTAAAGAAATGCCAGGTTCAGTAACGAGTGGGACACACTGTATATTTTAAAAGCACTGTGTGTCTCATACATATTTATTCAAAATTGAATATTCGTTGTAGAAAAACAATTGCAGCTTTAAAATGTGCATAGAATATAGTGTGTAATTTATTGTGCCCTTAAAATGTGCACAGAATATAATCTGTAATTTAATGTGCCCTTAAAATGTGCATAGAATATAATGTATAATTTATTGTGCCCTTAAAATATGCATAGAATATAATATATAATTTATTGTGCCCTTAAAATATGCATAGAATATAATTTATAATTTATTGTGCCCTTAGAATGTGCATAGAATATAATATATAATTTATTGTGCCCTTAAAATGTGCATAGAATATAATTTATTGTGCCCTTAAAATGTGCATAGAATATAATGTATAATTTATTGTGCCCTTAAAATGTGCATAGAATACAATATATAATTTATTGTGCCCTTAAAATACAAAACAGTAAACTCAACCTTACTCTAAGGCTGCCCATATTTATACTCAGAGGCAGAGGTTTGGGCTGTGATGTGCAATATGCTGACCCAATGAGACTGTTACATGTAATAATTGGTGCTGAAAACTGAATTTAGTTTGATGAAATCCATAGAGGAGGTTTGGTACATTCAAAATCTCCTTTGTCATTATAATTAATAACATTATTGAAGATTTGAGGTTCTCACAGCAGTGTTTTTGAAGATAAAATCTTCTGGGATGTTATAACATATCAAGTGATGAAGAGTTAATTATTTTTAAAAGGTACTTCAATCATCTGATTGGTAACTGTTTGTCAACTGACATGGTGTAGTACCATAGAGGATCTGAATCTTCAATAATATTCATATTTTATAGTGACTTCAAGAGAACAAACACTAAAACCATAGATGAGGTGTGGTACCAGCGAGCTGTGGATCTGCAGGACGAAAATGGCACTTTTGTCTACTCTGTTCCATTTTCAGATGGAAGAGGTTGGTCTTTGTCTCTTGTTGTACTTTTATGTCAGTTATGGGGAAATGAAAATCTTGACGCTTCACATTTAGTGAATGTTGCACATGATTGCGTGACTAGGAATACAGTACTGTTATGCCAGCAATTAATGCATTCAGTTTCTGATTATGATTTGCAGTGCTCCCAGAGCACATGTTGCATTGGATTTGAGTTACACAGAGAGAAGCAATGACTTGGAGCATGTTTGATTTGTGGTAAACAAGTATAAGGATATGGTCATTCACTAAAACATTACAGTAAGAAGCAGATGATGTTGAAGACAAAAAATTGAGTTCCAAAAACATGGGAAAAAGTAGGGCACCAAAGTAGGTTGATTTCATGTTCTTATTTTTCTTCCTTTTTGAAGGTGCTCAATGTCAGAGCATGAGCTCTCTTTGTGATTGTTACTGTGGAGCTGTCTAATAATATTCACACTTGTTTGTGCAGTGGCATGTGTTTATAGTGATCAGAGTGACTGCATAAGCACATACTGCATGAATCGTAAATGGGTTTTGGTCTGTTTCAATTTTTTTTTTTGGGGGGGGGGTTCTATGTCTTTATTTATTTGTTTTATGTATTAATTTAACCAAATTCCATTCCTGGGTCACTCGATTTTTGTTAATGTACTTACATTTAAATTGTAATTTGTTTCTATTACGACAGAGTAAAACTTTGTAAAGCACCAACTTGATGGACGATTTTTTTCTTGTATGTTTATTTCTATACTCTACATTTTTCAGGCAGTCATGTGTCCATCATAAGGAGAAATATTGTATCAATGCGACACCTGGTTTATGTCACTCTGTGTAGATGAGCGTCTGGTATGCGTACCAGACGGTCATCTACACAGAATGACATAAACCAGGTGTCGCATTGATACAATAATTCCACTGATGATTGGCACATGACTGCCCAAAACATGTAGAGAATAGAAATAAACATACAAGAAAAAATTGTGCGTCAAGTTGGTTATTTACAAGTATCATACCAGGATGCATGGTCAACAAAATATAAAACAGAGTAAAACCTTCTTCCCTGATTCACATATACCTACCATTTTAGGCTAGGGAGGTGTGTGGGAAGTGTCCTGTGCAATAGTGTGTAATAGTTGTCATACCACTTTGTAATCAAAACTCCACAGATTGAAGTACACACATTGTGGTCAATAGATGGCACTTGTGACTCATATTTAGGAGCTTCTGAATTTACCCTCAGCAGAGTGTCTTTACTGACATGGATTTTACTGTCTTCTTTGGTACCTACAAGCAAATTCATATACAGAGTGTGACAAGCTAGCCAAACTCCAGGTGTGTGTTCTGGATGTCCATTGGAGTAAAGATATTTTATGAACCATAAATCATGGTCCTGAAGTTAGGCCTGTACAGTATATTGAGCATATCTGGTGTCATTCAGATGCCAAATCAAGTCGGTTAAGATAAACTAGAATACAAATTAGGAGTGGGTAGGTACATCAAAACACAACTGTCTTTGTATCTCTTTTATTAGGCTGACGACATGTTTCAGCCACTGTGGGCCATCCTCAGGTCACAAAAATGTATAATGAGGAAAAACTACACAGTGTAAGATCATTAGTTGTGGTACATATTCTGAGCTTTCAACGAGATCTCGTTGTCATTCGGTTTATCCATTTTGAATTAATAACGTTTGATTAGCATGTTATTAGTTCAATATGGATAAACCGCATGACAAGATCTCATTGAAAGCTCAGAATATGTACCACAACTAATGATCTTACACTGTGTAGTTCTTCCTCATTATACATTTTTGTGACCTGCGGGTGGCCCACAGTGGCCAAAACATGTCGTCAGCCTAATAAAACATATATAAAGACAGTTGTGTTTTGACATACCTACCCTCTCCTAATTTGCATAAAACACAACGCGGATGATGCGTCTAAAAACTAGAATACATATCTCTGAAAGGAGGAAAAAGAAGTACACACCAAAATAAGAGTTGCTATTTCGAAGATTAACAAGAAGATGGAGAGGTAATAGTAAAATATATATTAAGTAGGTAGTTGTTGGGAATGTGATGGACTGAAGTGACTAAGAACTGTGACTGAAGTGTTCTTTGGTAATAATTGTGCTAAACTTATACATGTGTAAGCAGATAAATCTTTATGAGTAAACTTCATGAGAATTAATTAAATTACGACATATTTGCATATGTCTTAATTCCTTTTTGTTCTTCAAGAAAACCTCAGGACACTCACTTGAAAGATATATGGCTTCCTTCCTAGTTAGATGTACATGATTACCCTGTTCGTTCAATCAAGCTCAGTAATATCTCTCAGTCCCTCCCTCTCTGTCACTCAAGTATATGGATGTTGTCCCATATTATTATGGTCTTGCACTGTAATACACCTATTTCCGTGTTACCATGTGTTTTGTATGAATCTTTGAGAGTTCTGGCTGTGCAACAATATTGCCATCTGTCTGTTCCACAGGAAATTACAACAATGCAGTAGTGACTGCAAGCTATGCATTATTCACTAAGGTCAAAGAGCTCAGAGAGGTCAACAGGGTTCCATATGCTGTTTTAGGGTACCAGTTTCAACACTGGAAATTGTTCAGCGCGTTTAAGAAAATAACATCTGAGGTAAAATTAGAAACTTTTAAGAATAACATCATTATGACATTCTGAGTCATTGTGAGTTCACCATGTTTGAGATGATACATTCTTGGTATTAAAATAAGCAAAACTAAATTATTCAAGTCCAGGATTTATTCTTGAAGAACTGTATCAGAAATGTGACATATAAAACAATACTTTTTCTATTACCAGTAATACTTTTGAGGTTATGGAATGTGATATACTGTGAGGGAAGAACACAAACTACTAAAGTACAAAGAAAGTGCTGTGACATTCATTCCTCGTTTACTTTGTGCCAGTTTATTTATTTATTTATTTACATTTTACATTCCATGGATCTTTTGGTATAAACCCCATTTAGATATAGGAATAGTCAACATAGATATGAATACACTATATAATGTCACGATGTGTATGCTATAGCAAGCATCTGTTGTAGCACAGAAATAGAACAATCCAACACAAGTCAATCAATCACACATTAATAATATGAATAATTTGACAGCGTAATTACTGTACTACACATAAGAGAAAGTAGAACTACATAACAATCCATCAGAGGAAATAAACATGAGTAATTTAAGGATAGATTATGAATTAAAGTTGTTGGGAATAAAATTATTTATATTTAAAAATTGTATAAAATTTATTTAAAATTACATAAAAATACCAAGATCACTCCTAGAAATCCAATCAAAATATTCATCAAGTGTATAAAATGAACCCATCGAAAAAAACCTTCTTATAGCTAATTTAATTTTTTTTTTACATTCCAAGACAAGTCATGGTGATGTCATGTGAGGCAAATGCCTTCATACCTTCAGACATCAGACACTTTGGTGTTTCTTTTGATGTGATGTGGGCTATATCTGTGACTCAGCTACAGCAGTGAAGAATTTTAGCCCTCAATTATTCATTGGTTACCACTGTAATAAGTGGCAAGCATATTCATTGAGCATCATGAATTTGTCATGTGGAAAGTGATAAAATTGGAATTGCCTGTAGGTTTAAGAGCCACTAAAAGGTATTGTTTATTTGTACATAAAATGACAGTTTGTTAGTTCCTTGATGTACTGTATAATATTTCTGCTAAGAGTGGAACCCTCCACAGTGAGGATGGAGGGTCCTTTCAGCTTATTGTTTATTTGCAATAAATTTTATCAAATGTATTGACAAAATAAATGTTCATTCATCATGCTCACTAATCTTCATTACATGATTCAAGATGGGTACACTGAAAATCATAAAAGTATTTAGTTTCAAATTTATTTTACCAAATTGTCATCGTTAAATCAAGAAGCTGTAAATGTTATGCCTAGTATATTTCACCAACATTTATCTGGCTCCTCCCTCTGAGCAGGTTGGTGTAGCAGTAATGCTCCGTACCTGTATTTGAAAGGTGGCCAATTCTAATCTCAGCTGGGACTCAGGTCTCTTGTGGTTTTCTGCAGCCTTTCAGGCAAGGTACCCTGAGATGGCTATGACTGCTTCCTTCCAGGTCCTATTCATTTCAAGATTCATTAGTCTTCCTACCACTATCACTGTATAGTCTGAAATGCACGTACCGGGGTGCTGATAAGTCCTTAGCCTGACTAGGAAAGAAACAAGCTTGGAACCATGTCAGAGATGTGCGTGATTTCAACAACATGGATACGCAAGCTGTCATCAAGTTCCCCCCCCCCCTGCAAGACAAGGCACTTAAGGAAATTTACACCATTCTGACAGAAACATTAGCTTGTTTTCTTCCTGGTCACGCTAAGGACTTATCAGCACCCATGTAATAAAGTACTATCTAATAATATAATTAGAGTATAAGAGTGTATAGTGTCGATGGTATAAGAATGAGTTTGGGACACTGGTGGAATGATACTGACAGAGGCAAACCAGCGTACTTGGACGAGATAAACCTGTAATTTTGTCCACCATACATTCTGTGTGGACTAGACTGGATTGAACCCAGAATTCTGCAGTGACTTTCCAGCAACTAACCACCTCAGCCATGACATGGCCATAGAGATAAGGAAGTTGTAATATAAACAACAAAAGTACACAATACTGATACCAGTGTGACATTTTGTTTGTACCAGTGCAATGGTTGCACCAGCTGCAGTTCAAATGACCTGGCATGCTACATCCTAGATAACAATGGCTTCATAGTGGTGTCTGAGGATGTCACCGCAACAGGGAAGTTCTTTGGTGAAGTGGACGGCTATGCCATGAACATGCTCATTGAAAAACAAGTCTTCAGAAAAGTACATATATTCGATTATCAAGCCATCTGCTTCGAAAAAGATGGAAGTAAAAGTGATGCTTCCTTTGTGACCAAAGTAAGTTAAACTTTACATGGCAACTTACAGTCCTTCACAACAGCATAAATAAAAAAGTGATCTACATAGAGATATTATGTGACAGGAAAGTAGCTATTGGATGGTCTGATTAGTGGATCTGAAGAGAAAGAGTATGAGTACATTTAGAGGGATAGAGGGAAATTTTATTATTACAGTTTCTCCTGAAATGTCCATGTTATCACATATAACAGGCATTGTGCTGACAACACTTAGTTAGAAGTACTAGTTTTGTTACAAAAAATACACATTTGTGTTACTAGTTCTCTTTGTGAATATGTCTCTTTCAATGTAGATTTGTTTGATTAGAGAAACAGTACTGCAAACATGAAATTTTAAATTTGCTTCTACACATATTGGTACAAAAATCCGTTTGAACAGAGCATGATTATGGCCCATCTGGCAGACATTGTTATTCTATGTTCTGGAAAGAATGAGTGAATAATGGGACATCATGTATATGCATTTATTTCATTTCCAAAACCAGAACACATCATTTTAAGTTTAATACTAGGGAGTTTAGGGGTCTGTAATGGAAGTTGCCCATGAAATTTAATTTTGGTTCATAGTGGTCACTAACTGTACATGAAGTTTAAATAATACTTTGATTTTCTCAGAAACAATTCATCCCATTAAGTACACACATTTATGCACAATATGAAACATATGTAGTCCTCATTCAGATCTGCAAATTTTATTTGAAACATTTTTCAGTATCATAAATAAGTAAACAAAATAAATAAACAGTAATTTCTAACTGCTGGTAGTATAAATAGTTTAACAACACGTGTTGATAACACAGTCACTATATACCGTATATTCTTGAATCTAATCCGCACCAGTTTTTGCCGATTTCTTAAATGAAAAAAAAAAGTTAGTTCATGGTTCTAATCCGCACCTTTCCTTCAACTGCCTTTAGAAGTTGCGCGGTGGGTGTCGGCTGCATGGAAAGCCACCCCACAGAGCATTAGCCTCAGATCTTTCAAGAAGTGTTACATAAGCGATGCTTTGGACAGATCTGAAGATGACATTCTATGGGAGGACGATGGTGAAGATAAAGATAATAGTGACTGGGTGACGGATAACGATTCAGTTATGAGTGATGATGGCGAGTCTGATGAATAATAAATTATAAATGTTACATAATATATATTATAAATAATAAATTATTGTATTGTTCTTACGGCACGTACAGCGGCTCTATCATTTTTCCAAAATCCAGCTCACGACCGCGAATCTAATCCGCATCTGATTTTTTGTTCATCTGAAACTGTAAAAAGAGTGCGGATTAGATTCGAGAATATATGGTATATATGGGTGACATCGATGAAAATACAACACAAGAAATGTTTATTAACCCAGTCATCATGAAGGCAAGATATTATTACTGCCATTAATCTTAGGAGGAAAGCAGATTAGTTTGCTACTGTTTCCAAGCATTCTTGGAACTTCAAGAGGCGCCATGGGATAAATACACAGGATCTTGGCCACAGACTTCCTAGCTTAGATTTAAATTCCCAAACAGACCCTCAAGATGAAATTATTTTTGCATCGTAATTCCTAATGTGACAAAAAGGGGGATACCAAAAGGAAAAGTGACTTTATAAAGTGCAAATATCTACAGAACGAAGGCATTAAAAGCCCACTTTTCAGTGGCACAGATTATTTCTAGTTCTACATGCCTATTAATAATATAATTATTTTATTTTATTTTTGTGAAGTTGTCGCTGAAGTAGACTTTTTTATGCCTTGAATCTGTCAAAGTTTTCTGTTGTCACCATATATGTAGTTGCTGCATTACAGGCATTCCTTTTTAGTGTGTATGCTTATGATCTATCTCTGAACCAAATTTCATGTGCATAGCTTCAAACCATAAGTGAATGAATAATTTCACATGACTGCCAGCTTGTTCTTTTACATTGTTTATAATATTATCATATTACAGTTTGCACATTTCTCCAAGACATATTACCATAAAACATTTCATAATCAAAGAGTAGGTCATATGAGTGTCATTCCTCCCTAATAATTTTGGTGTCTGCCACATTACTAGTGACTGTATATTGTCTGGAACGTAGTGTCCATACCAAGTTTCTTCCAAGTTTGTCATCTGGTTCTAAAGTTGCACTTGTGAGGTGGGACACTACGTGCTGGTTTGAAAAGCCTAATTTATTTCTCTTATAGAAGAAACCATGAAAAAGATTTCAATTTCTGAAAAGCTGTCTCATGTTGCAGCCAATACAGCACCTGGTGCAGATATTTGAATGGTTCATAGGAACAATAGTTTCGCTGTTTGCTGTGTGGCCTGATAACTGGACAGACGGTGAGTATGTCACTTATTTCTGTGGGTGGATCAGCATATGTGACCTTTTCTTGAGTATACACAGTGTGCCTTGTATATAATTAGATTGGCTTTTTTTTCTGAGCACCCTGCAAACAGATTAGTAAAACAGCAAATGGTTCTGACTGCTACAGTGTGCTTGCTCATTGAAACCACACACTCCTCCCCACAGATTCTCCTCCCTGTAGCATCGGTATTTGTCCTTTTATTGCCATTGAAGTAAGTGTGTTGTTTCACGTGTCAAAAGTTTCGACATGGAGCAACGCGCTCAGTTGGTGCTGGCATACTCTTTTCTCATCCCAAAGGTGATACTGGCCATACAAGGAGAGCGTTTCAGCGATATTCAGCGCGGTGTGACCAAGATCTTGGAAAAGGTTTCCTTGCAGGATTCCACTGAGGTAGCACAAAGTATAGGATGGGAGAGTAAATGAGTTTTTGGAGACAAGAACAAAAGGGCCTTAGTAAAGAAGAAACATAAAGTCATCCTAAAAGGGGACAGTCACACTAAGGGATGTGCAGAGAAACTACCAAGTCATCTCAGAAATTCATATGAAGTGACAGGATATGTCAAACCAAGTACAGGGATGGAGGTGATTACAAACTCAGCAAGAGAAGAAATTGATCACTTGACAAAAGATGATGTGGTGATAGTGTGTGGAGTTGCAAATAATGTAGCAAAAAAATGATTCGTCCAAAGGGCTAAAATATATGACACACTTTGTACAAAGTAGGAGAAATACATACATGATGATTACGAGTACTCCCCACAGGTTCAACTTAAAAGAAGTATCTATCATCATGCATAAACAAGGATATGAATGTGTTTAACAGAGAGCTGCAAGAGATAATGAAGATGTTTAACAGAGAGCTGCAAGAGATAATGAAGATGTTTAACAGAGAGCTGCAAGAGATAATGAAGATGTTTAACAGAGAGCTGCAAGAGA
>Ga0131853_10019642_pt1 | contig 12293 bp, 15 predicted proteins | sample TergutLab28metaG_FD_92764 | JGI IMG/M metagenome (GOLD analysis project Ga0131853, IMG submission 92764) | Labiotermes labralis P1 segment gut microbial communities from Petit-Saut dam, French Guiana - Lab288 P1 (version 2) (version 2) | ecosystem: Host-associated > Arthropoda: Insects >...
GAAGAGAAAAAACGGAGAGTATATACCATGTTTAAAATATTCAATACCTATATTTGTTGAATAAATATATAAAATGCAACTTTAGAGGTTAGCGGTGCGGTACGACCACTATAGTTGACATTATGCTTCAAAAGGTTAAAGGAATAATATAGAAGGAGTGTGGACTGAATTGAACTGGCTAAGGTTAGAGACACGTAGCGAGCTCTTGTTAACACTAAGACATATTCGGTTTCCATAAAATGCTGAGAATTTCTTGACAAGCTGAGGATATATTAGCTTCTCAAGAAGGGCTCTGATCCATGAAGTTGGTTGGTTGGTTAGTCACTTTTCATTTTGATTTATGCTTACTATTTTGTACGTTAGATATTACTCTTAATTTTGCTTCACAGAATCAGCGACTTCTCGTCTTGATTCCATTGCACTGAAAATATATCGAATTTATCGAAATCCGTACAGCCGTTTTGTAGCTTAGACGTACCAGTTAAGACATATGTACGGAAAACTTAAAACAGTTTCCACTGAGCACATTTTTATAAACTGTTAAGACCACAATTTACCACACCACTACGGTAAAAGTATAGTTATTTACATATATTACTTACGTGTAATTGACACTGCGTGGGCATATTCACGTCTTCTTCTGTTATTTCCCTCATATCCGATGCCTCGTAAATAGGATAAGCATCTACGCACAGTGTTGTCACGAAAATTGCGAGGGCCACTGTCAGGCCACACATAAGTGTCTGCCAACAAACAAAAAAAGAACGGGTTTGGTTAAAACCTCGTTAGAAATGGGTTGCAGGGTACGTAAGAGTATACACCTCTTCGGATTCGACTTAGTATTTCCGTCGTGAAATTTTACTGATAACGCTGGTAAGTGACGGCAACTGGACTGGACGTTCACGACGGTACTGCATCACACTTAGGACGGTTGTGCTGGACCAGGATATGGAATGTTGTAGGTAGTTGTAACGGAGACAAGTCCAGGGAGTGTAGAGGCAGCCAGAGGACCAAGATGTAGAGTACAGTAGGTGGGTTTACCGGAGACAATTTCATGGCGGGTAGAGGCAGCCAGAACACCGGGATGATCACCAACATTCAGTTCTTGCCAATGTGCAATATGCTGGAGCCTTACCCACATATGTATTAATTTCATTTTTAAGATTATTCGTGCTAAGAACAAGTGTGAAGATAATAAGTGATAATAATGTTACACTGCAGTTACATTTTCATCTGGGACATTTGGATAAAACGTTAATGCAGTTTCATTGATTGCTCTATACAGGTTATTCCAAAAAAAAAATTCTCTCAGCGAGAATTTTCGGTGTAAGAGATACTCCTGCTTTTACCTCCCTCCTAGGAAGCACGTTCACTGTCATCTTTGGAATTAGTCGGAGTCCTATAATAAAGTCCAAAATCGGAATATTTAAAACGTTTCCCAATAGCAGTTTACATGTCGTTGAGTTTTTTCATTTCGACAATAATTTTTCATGCCAGAAGGAACAGGCAGGATATAAGATGAAAATTCCTATGTTGTATTTGACACTGTTGCTTAACTTTATGGTCGTCTGGAGGTGCGTTTCGATTTTGTAAGCTGTCGTCCACCATACTTGCCACTTTTCTGTGCATAATTATCTTTTCCATCACAGTCTGTTGCAGTTGGTACAGCGTCGTTACACAACACAAGGAAAAAACATTTCGGACAGAAAGACTATGTATGCTTGTAATATAGACTGAAGCCAATTCACCTGCGTAGGAAATGATACTGAAGTCCAACACATTTTTTTTAAATCGTGACGTGGTGTTGCGTGTTATTTATAGACTGTGTCGTAAAGTGCAAGTGATTAGCGATGCTGTTCTAACCACAGGTGATTCTGTGTCAGATATATTTTGTGTTAAGTGGATTGTACTCGACTGGGTAGTTGGTCGCAAAATGTTGTTCAAAGAGATCTGGGGTTGTTCAAAGTTATACACGAAATGGAATTTAATTTTTTTTTTTTTTTACCTGCGGAAGAAGGCAAATTTTCGTTGTTTACACGTTTATCACAGTTTGTAAGCTGTCATTATAATATTTCCGTTTGTATGTTCCATGGATTGCATCAGTCGCCATACTTCTGGGATATTTGTTTTTTCAGTCACGCATTCCGGTGTTGTTTTTGGAATATAAAGATTAGCATTGCTTGGAAGTACTTTATTTCTAAATAAAATATTTCACGGCTTAGGGTTACAATGTTTTTGTCAGTTATGTTAAAATCTGCGAATTCTTGATACTTTGTCACTAGGCCTATAAGCCAAAACAACCCCATCCCCGGCCGAAGTGAGATCCTAGATAATCTCAACCGTTTTATTATCAGATGTTCTTTCCGACGCAAAAAAAAAAAGAAGGCATACGTTCGTCTCTCTGTTCTTGAACGAGTGTCAGTGACGAAACCATTTGTCAGGTTTTCGTGAAACCCGGTATAGAAGTTTTTACATACACTTTTTTAGGGCCACTGTGAGCTTCGTGAAAATCGTGGCAATGACGGTCGTAGTCTACGTGAGGGTGTAAACAAAATTTTAGCCATAATTTTCATATTACATTATGGACGGATTTACACGGAACTTGGCACAGATGATCTTTACCCCATGCAGTTCAGCATTTATGAGTTCCGTCAAAATCGGTGCAGTGAAAGCCGTGTTTTACGAGACTGAGTAAATGTAATTTTACCGTATTTTATACAATCTTTCTTTCCTTTTGGTAATAATTTGGTATGACAGGCCTCCATACAGTGTCGTTGACCACTTATGAGTTCAGTGAAAATCGTTCTAACTGACGGAATACTTTACTTAAAGGGGTAAATGAAATTTTACCCATATTTTCTATATTTTTGTCCAGTTTGAGTCAAAGTCAGTAAGAGAAATGCCCACAAAAATAAACTGAGGGATTGTGGGTTTCGTGGCAACTGGGACAATGAAATTCAATGGAGGGGGGGGGGGGGCGTATATGAACTTCTATCCGTGCTTTCTCTATGTACAGTATTGTCCGATTTAAGTGAAATTTCGTAAAAGAAGTCTGAATTCAGTGCTGTTAAACAGATGGGAGTTCTGTAAAAACGAACACACAGAACGACATACATTCCGTGTCTGTATGGATGAAATGACATGTACATGTTTACTGTGAAGCCTATAACATTTATATAGTAAATAACACCTTGGCAAATTGTATGTACTACGTCACAGAGTACACCATTTGCCATCTTGTTTATTCTCAATATCTTCCGTAAAGGTAAAGGTATACGTCACCCTTTAACAAGCCATGAAGGCTCATGGAGGGGTGTAGCAGGACTCACTCATAATCTCAGCGATAGATGGCAGGTGGGCAAGACCTCTCCCAGGCCGCATAACCCCCCGGAAAAAAGCCCCGGTATTCATCACGATGGATGCTGTGTGGGCCCCAGGGCAGGTCTGGACGGGTGTGGAAAAGAGGCCATCTCTCAACCCGACCAGGGTTCGAATCCCCAGCCATACACGCAGCGGCGAGTAGCTAAACCGACAACGACATCCTGGCCCCTTTACCAGCAACTTTCTCATCTAGAAATCTTTTGGTACATATAAATCCTATATTTATGTTAACTGATCAGTTGGAAAAGATTCTGCTTAAAGTGGAGTTTACGACGACTGAGCTGTCCCGCTGTAAGGAACACAACGACGGTCAATGATGTAGGAAATGCTAAGAAGATTTGCAAGGTACACATGTGAAACGCGAATTAATCTACCGGCAGACAGCAGCACTTTCAGCCACAAATTTCAGACGAAGGCACCGAATAGGAGTAGAGCTACTACTGTATCACCAATGTCGCTTGGTGTTTCGCTTTCTTTCAGCAAAGTGAAAGCAAGATGATATACCGCACATACCATTCATCGTCTCCAAGGCCACATTACGGATATGGACGGAATTTAGTGTAAGAAGTCTTCACTGGATATCGCTGAGTGAATTTAATTTTGGTTCTTATCACTTTAAGATAACTACTGCTTTACATTTCATTTAACCTTTTGGCGCCGGAATTATTTTTTAAATTTTAGCACACCCTGTATAATGTGAATAATAAAGAACCAAATATGTTAGAATTATGAAACAAACTGCATTTTTAAAAAAAGGAGAGTATATACCACGTTTAAAATATTCGGTGCCTATATTTGTTGAATAAATATATAAAATGCAACTTTAGAGGTTAGCAGTGCGGTACGACCACTATAGTTGACATTAGGCGTCAAAAGGTTAAACATAACCGTATCAATTTGCTCCGAAAAGAAAGTTTATCGTAGAACATAAGATTAACATGAAATCTGCTGTGATTCTCATTAGAATCTTCAAGTTTCATTCATACCATAGTCGATGTTGCGTAGACCTGTCTATAAAGAAATATGTCTGTGTATCGCAATACACCAGCTGTCCACCCAAAATATTTCACTGGGGTAACTGATACTGAGGCTGCATATAATTTACGTTTGATTTTAAAAATTTTGTTACGAAAATCATGTCGTAAGTATAACTGTAACGTAACACTGTTTGTAACGGCATGTACATACCTACAAATATAACTACATGTTTCATGACTCAATCACAGTGTCATTTCTTCTTGGTTTTTATTAATTTTTAAAATTTATTTTTCAAAATTATAATGTACTAGACATCGGCCGATTTCAGCGTCTGATTTTGGTTGAAAAGTAAACCACGTGAAACTTCTGATGTCATTGGAGCTACAAAATCTATGTTTTTTTTTTATTTTGGATTGGGTGGGGGGGGGGCTGCAGCCCGACAACCCCCCCCCCTTGGGTTCACTCAAGAAATATACGAATATTGTCTCTGTTTTTTCACATATGAGATTCTTACGGCCTCCTCCTACTCTGAAAATGGAAGCAGCTTTCTACTCTGAAACTTTAGGCCTATCCATCATATTACACTACGTCATATCTCAGAAGACTGCAGTCCATTTCTGTTGTTGTTTTGCTACATCTACAGCAGTAGAAACAATGACAGTGCTTAGTGTAATATTTCTGCTGTTGGCTGCAATGGAACACCACCAAAGGCAATGACGAAGCAGGACGCATTCGGTACTTTCGCCTCTTGCGCCAGGAACAACGTACGCTTTTCAGCTATTATAGTGGCTAGTAGCTTATGTGCTGTCAAGTGGTTCTGTTTTGCTCACATTGGGTAAAATGTTTTGGTTCTCTTTCAAGCAAGAATAATATCTTAAAAGTTATATGTTTGTGTGTGTGCGTGCTGTGAGTACATATACGACTACAAACATGGTTCCCACAGAAGTTAACTGAACACGTCATCAATTTCCTCAGTCATCTAAAAGAAAAATTACGAATAGTTCCTCAATCTGAGGCATGTGGAGTGTTCTCAGCCTTAATGATGCCTCCTCCCCATCACCACAATTGTTTGTAGTTCTACAGCGAAGAACAGACTCGTTGGAAGTTGTTTACATCTGAGGGAAGAGCGAACTCCAGAAAATAAAATTGTTACTCCCTAAAGAGGGAGAGAGAAGTGTTTTTACTAACGACGCTCTCAGTAGCTGGGACTCTACAGCATTCTTATCTGCGGATTACTTTACTCTACCTGTCTGCGGACTATTGTAACTTTTGTTATTGCGTTATTTTGCCTGTGGGCTCTTAATTTGTACTACTGTATTAGATACTTATGGACTATTGCACTTTGCACTATTGTTACTTGTCTCTTGATTATTGTACTTAATATTATTGTGGTATTTGTTTGTGACTTATGATAATATATATGAATTTTGCAGTGGACCGTGGCCAAGGACTGGACTTATCCTCTTTGCGGGTACTGGTGCCAGAATGTTTTTTCGGATGGTCAAGGCAACTTCCTTATAAAGCCGTTAGTTCATTATTAGATATTTCTGAAGTTATTACACGTGAATGATATCAACTTTATGGAACTGAATTAGTTGGTTTCAAATGCTGTTTGCAGCTTTCACTTCTTCCGTTACATTGATTGTCTAAAAACTCCAGGAAATCTTTTCACGCCATCAAAAAAACAACAGTAGAATTACTGACAATAAAATTTATTAAACCTTTTGTCTAATTTTGGTAACGTCATGCTTATGAAATTGAGTTGCAGTTTTCACAAGCCTGCAGAAATTGACCAAATTCGTTAGTTCCAGTTTTGCGCCCATAAATGATTGTGGTTTTCGATTTTTTTTTTTGTTAATTGCAAATATGAATTTTGTTTAACGGATCTTACCAACTGCAGTAATACTACACTGCAGACATAAAATACATATTTTTTGTTTGCTAATGAACATTAACAATTTTAATAGGAGCCTTCCCGTTGTGTTATTTAATATTCAATAACATTGAATTGCACATTAACAAATTTGATCGGAAGACTTTTAAGTGATCTGCGAGATGAAAGAGGCGGGCGAGGAGTCCAGCATGGCTTCACCCCTTGACCTTACACTTTATTTACTTCTGCCAGCAATTTCATCTGCGCAATTCAGGCGTAATATATGTACCCACCATTTAGCCGTTCTGCAGATCACTATGCGTCACACTTGGTCAGTGTCAGCTACAGGGGGATTAAACAATGAGATTATTGGCAGTTCTTTGAACAAAACGTCTTTCGGAGTATGTTAAGTCCAAAGTTTCAGAGACTTATCTATTCGTCCATTTTCAAGGAACGTTCTTCAGAAAGGATTTTATCACCATGAGTCATAACAACAGCAAGCATCAGTGACAAAATATGAATGTCCAGTAAATATTACATCTTCTGGGATGTGAAAGAGTGTAGTCTGGTAAATGTGTACAGACGTTTCAGAAGAACCAACTGTCACCATCACCAGGTTTGATGAAAAATATGTCGCAAGCTAAAAACTGGTACGGATACAGGGGCAAGTGGAATCAAGGCTATGCTGTGGGAGGTCCAGTAGACGGGGGGCGAAGTAAGGGAAATAAACGTCGGTGCATATTTACTAAGATTATACTGCGTGACATCTCAGAAAACATTTTTGGTCACTGCTGCAAGGAACCAAGAACCCCTACAAATATACACTTTTACAGAAACCATTAATAAAATTTTAATATGACTGAGTTTATAATCCTGTTTTTAACTGTTTCTTCATATTATTCTTAAATTTCCCGGAATCCTTAGAGAATAGGATGCTGAGGAGAATATTTGGACTTCAGACGGTGGGATGGCTGGCTTCCTGGTATGCATTCCTTGCCAAGTATGATTAAGGTAATCAAATTATGACGAATGTGATGTGGCACGTACGGGAGAGAACGGAAATGAATGTGGGGTCCTAGTGTAAAGATTCGAAGGGAAAAAGACCTCTTGGAAGAAGTAGATGTAGGTGGGAGAATAATATTAAGATTGATCTTCATGAAATAGGATGGAGATTGCTGACAAGATTCATTTGGGCAAGACAGGGACAATTCGCAGAACACGATATTGAACCGTCGGGTGTCATAAAATTCTGGTAATTTGAATAAATGTAGACCAACTTGATGACACTTGCTTTTATTATGTCAGTTTACTGCTCAACATGTTTCGGATGTTAATACATCCATCTTCAGGAACTTGCGACTACTTGGTGCGTTATTGTGTTGGCTGTAATGTGCTGACTTAGGCGTATTGGTGTTATGTAGCTGTTGGTGATGTGGTATCCGAGTGTAGGCTGAACCACTACTGTAGTGGTTCAGCCTACACTCGGATACCACATCACCAACAGCCAATCCCGCTACATAACACCAACACTCCTCAAGTCAGCACAATACAGCCTACACAATAACGCACCAAGTAGTCGCAAGCTACTGAAGATGGATGTATTAACATCCGAAACATGTTGAGCAGTAAACTGACGTAATAAAGCAAGTGTCATCAAGTTGGTCTACCTTTATTCAAATATCAAGACGATGCACGGTCCAATACGCATAAGATTCTGGTAATTTCTTGACTAAATATGGAAATGGGCTTGTCAAGAATGACTGTGCTCCATAGAGTTAATCTGAACACTAGGGACTGCATTGACAGAATCTTTGGGAAGAAATACATTCATGGTTCTCTGATAGGATAGAAAGACATGATGACATGACAAGTCCACAAAAATTCTATTATTCTTATTTCGTTCCAGACCGCACTTTGTACAGAATAACGTGTTCATATCCCGTTGCCGCACCAAATTTGATAAAGCAAGCTACAATTATCACGTTCATCCAAAAAGCAGATTAGTAATTCATTTAAGTATCAAATCTGTATTTTTCAATTCTATGTAACTTTTTAATATAAAATTTATAAGCTAATTCAAATTTATTATTCCAGATTTTAGCTAAATAAAACTACACATCGGTTAGTTGCCATAATTTTAAATGTTCTGAGTTGCTAAAATACATTATGAATCAAGAAATCTCCTACGTAATTTTCCAGTAGAAGGTTTCGTTACTTGAAGACTGCCTTGCGTAACCTCGAATCCTTTCTGCCAACACATTTTTTGGTCAAAATTTAAGTGTGTTTGTTATTTATCACAACAGTAAATTCAACACAACAAGCTTTAATCTTTCTCAGTTTTTGACATAAAATTTAAATCCAAATGTACAATTCCTACGGCCACCATCTTCTTGTTTTATACCATATTTTCGCAAGAATTCCTAGGACCTGCAAATTGCACAGTCACAAAAATATTTGCCTTTTCTTCCGATATCGAAAAAAATCACACATAAAGGCTGTAGTGTACATGAGTGTTGTATACCATGTGTGGCTAGTGAATAAAGAGGTTTGTCTGAAAAACGTATTTTATAATTCATTTTATGTGGGCCTGGTAGCTCAGTCGGTATAGCGACTGGCTACGGGCTGGACGGTCCGGGATCGAATCCCGGTGGGAACGAAATTTTCCGCCCGTCCAGACCGGCCCTGGGGCCCACCCAGCCTCCTGTACAATGGGTACCGGGTCTTTCCCGGGGGTAAAGTGCGGCCGGGGCGTGCTACTGACCACTCACCCCTTCTAGTGCCGCGGTCATGTTAGAGTAGAGCCGTACCTCTACCCACCCTCTGGGCCACATCGGGCTCTTAACGGGATCACTTTACCTTAATTATAAGTGATTTTATTTTATCTGTATGTTATGTTCCTCGTCGTAATTTCCATCGGACGCTATAAACTGCTCCGTGTGATACTTTCCGGTCTCCAAGCATCCGCTGAACCCACCTTGTAGGAATGCTTTTAACCCTGCCATTTTCTTAAGAATGCCTTAAATTCTTGATCCGTTTTCAAATCCACTGCTATCACTCGGATGCATATGCAGCGTTCTCTTTCTAGAAAAGTCCTCGCCTTTTCCACATTTTTACCAGTCCGGACCGCCAGGTCGTTCATCGTCTTCCACATCCTATCTTCTTCTGGTAGAAACCTCTTGTGTCATTCACACTCGAGCTGTTCATACAGCATCCTCTCCATGCGCCTCACATAAGAAATTGATTGTTTTGGGTGGCAGATTTTGTTCAGTTTCACAAGAAATCAGATGCTTATTGCTGTTCATTTTTCGTCACGCATAGTAACAGCAAGTTAAATAAAAAGCCTATTAGTAATTTTTAATCGACACTACGTCAGCCTAACGGAGCGTGGTTTGGTCGGCGAATGAGTGATCAAAGTTCTAGACAAGGATCTACACGCGGAGCTTCTTTACTAAAGAGCTACACTTCGTATACGACATATGCAGACCGATCTACCCTGATCCAATTTTTATTAAATAATCTTAGTAATTAACCAACTTGAGAGAGTCCTCTCTCAACCTATGCACGGGACGGCCACCTACAGGTGTGATGATACCAGATGCTGTGTAATTAAAAATTTTGACCTCCTGATGATGAGCACATAGTGCTCGAAACATGTAGAGGCATGAAATGAACCTATTATAAAACAAGAATTTGTGCATCAAGTTAGTTAATTACTAAAATTATTCTGAGATTCACGGTCAACACAACATCAAAATTTATTAAATCAATTTTGTTTTATTTGAATTCCATATTAACCATTGAATGGTACATTTTATGGACATCGAATCAATATGAAAATATTTTAACAAATGATTAGTGTAGACTCACAATACCAACATTGAAATAAACCCTTCATGTACTTTTTGACAGTGACAAATCCCCCCCATTTGCGAGTTCATTCCTTGCACTTTCTGGAGGAACACGTAGTGCAAAAATTGTTCTAAGAACTCTGAAATTTCCGTCGACGACTTTTTCTCTACTTCATTGACTCTCGAGATAAGCTATAGAGTCAGGTTATTAAACAGATCAACGTAACTTATAAAAACTAAAAGCTCGATGCCATTAGAATACTTCTGTCTTTGGTACACACGATATTGTTGAATTTGTCATGCGAGCTTACCTTGTGAAGCCAGTTACCGCCCTGCATGGTGCTTGACTTATGGCCGAGTACAGTCCACCACACGGCTCATATACTGGCCCAGGGGGTCACGTGCACACATGGAAACCACGCCTTTGAGCGATTTAAATGTTTTTAAAAGACTAAGTGTAATTAATTATATCTGACTAATTACTGACACGTGCATGGTAAACAAATTTTCTCTCCTTCATTCTTTCCATCCTTCCTTCCTTCCTTCCTTCCGTCTTCCATTCTTTATTTTGAGCGACATTCGTACAGATTTTAACTTGCTAAATCTAGTTTAATATGTTTCACTGTTGCAGCTTGCTTAAGCAGAAGTGGAGCAACATTCGATCATTTTATGGTGTGTCCCTCACATCGAAAGATAAAATTTCGCGCTGTAACTGGAAAATTCATGGAGAAAACAGTCATGTCTAAAACACACACAGTTGTGCTAGTGAATTTTCTATTTACATCTTGAATCCTAACAAATCCCCTCCTTAAATCAAAATTTAAGTTTTCAGAATCAGCATTTAAACCTAAATTATTTCTCGACATTATTCGTATTACTTTTTATAAACAGAAGATTCAGTTCTTCTGGGATGTTGTGCTATGTCGTTGGGTAAGCAGTTACCGACGTGTCGAAGGTTTGTTTTGCCACCATCTTCAGGGTCAAGTAGTCCGAAACATTTATAAGCCTATTTGGTTCTGTGGTTAATGGGACTTGGGAGTGCCTTCAAGTAAAGATGAAGTTGTTCCTGTGCGTAATATGCGCCACTTCATAAAGACGTAGGGAAGTTGGGGCATACAGCTCCGGGAGTTCACAAACTCTGCTTTAGGTGGAGACGAATAATAAGTTTCACCCGCTAGCTCTTTTAACCTAATCCTGATGAAAGGGTCACCGGTTCCCACTGGATAAAAGTTTTAATTAGCCCGCTTTACCCTTTCTTTCCACCAGTCACCGGTAATACTTACTTACTTACTTACTCCATGGTGCAGAGTCCTTCTTGAGAAGCTAACTGGTTTGCAGCTAGTCAAGAAATTCTCCACATTTCACGGAACCCAAAGGTTCATTACCGCACTCACAAGCGTCCGCCACCTGTCTCTATCCTGGGCCAGCCCAATCCAGTCCATACACCCACATCCTACCTCCTGGAGATCCATCCTAATATTATCCACCCATCTACGCCTAGGTCTCCTCAGTGGACTCTTTCCCTCCGACTTCCCCACCAAGACCCTATACACACCCCTCTCCTCACCCATACGCGCCACATGGTCATACTGCCAGTATATATACTCACGTTTCCATCTCCGACGTTCTACATTGGGCATTTTGAACCTCGAAGTTGAGAGTACTCCGTTGCCTCGAAACGTCGGGCATCAATCATCCCGTGACGCGGCACATTCTTTTTTTTTTCAGAAAAACGCCACAAAGGTTTTTCTTCAGAAACTTGTGTACCAAAAGTGTGTATCTTGTTACTCTGTTCGTCCCCTGATTGCTGTGGACTTCGCTACTCCGGTCAATGGACCGTGCTGTTGGGGCCATGGCCGAGTGGATTTTCCTCTGTATGCCAGTTTTCAGCTGGGTGGCATCTGCCACCACCAGACGATTGCTTGGTTTTACGCAGGTCCTTTGTGCGGTCACGCCCTGGCTAAATTAAGCTTACGGCCCTTGCATCTGTCATATGTGGGTCTGGGAAGACATTTGGCTACATTAAAGACTAACGGTGTAAGAAACACATAGTTAATTGTGCACACTGCATTACATTTGTGTATATTAACTTTACCTTTTGACGCCTAATGTCAACTATAGTGGTCGTACCGCACCGCTAACCTCTAAAGTTGCATTTTATATATTTATTCAACAAATATAGGTACTGAATATTTTAAACATGGTATATACTC
>Ga0131853_10019643_pt1 | contig 12293 bp, 19 predicted proteins | sample TergutLab28metaG_FD_92764 | JGI IMG/M metagenome (GOLD analysis project Ga0131853, IMG submission 92764) | Labiotermes labralis P1 segment gut microbial communities from Petit-Saut dam, French Guiana - Lab288 P1 (version 2) (version 2) | ecosystem: Host-associated > Arthropoda: Insects >...
GACATGCTGGAAATAATCCTATCGAGCGCAGGAGACGACAAATGACCAATATCGATACCGACCAGACCTTCACCGAGACCACCGGCAGGAAGACCTCTTGTCACGCCTGTGACGGCAAGGAATTCAAGATCAGCTACGGGCCCGTCGGCCTTTTCCTGCTGTGCGCTACCTGCGGTACGCGAGGCTATCAGCTGGCTAATGAAGCCTACGTCGCCAACATCCGGTCTACTGCCGAGAAAGACCTCATCGGGCGCCTTATAGGCCACTTCGACGGCATCCCCGTGGACATGACCGAGCAGCGGATTTTCGAGTTCGTCCAGGCTAGGTCCCCTCGTGCTTACCGGCTGGTCATCGAGGACGAGCACTGGAGGCGTATCTACTCCGGACTCCTGGGTTAGGCACACCTGCCACACGGGTATCATGAGGGTGTCAATGATACCGGGAGCCTGGCTGTGGGAGCCAGCAGAAGACCCTCTCTCGCTGACGTCAGGGAAGAAGACCGTCTGGAATCGTTCCGGGCGGTCTTCTTGTTTTTACCGAATAGACTTGATGCATGGACAACGACCCGAAGCCGGAAGACGTGTTCGATGAGGCTTACTGGAATCGTCTGGACGAGGTTAAGGCCAGCTACGACCTGTCACAGTCCTGGAGGAGCAGGTTCGGCGGAATGCCTGATACCTACGGCTGGGACGATGACTACTGGCCGCCCTACGACAGCTACCAGTCCCTGCCCGGGTGCTCCGCCGACGATGATTTCTGGGTTGAGCGGTAGCCTACTTCAGAGCCGTTCTGGCGTGCCCTGTCGGCTACCTTGGACTTACCGGCGTCCAGGGGCAGGTTGAACCGTACGCTCTGGCATTTCACGTTGCACACAGGGCAGGGCTTGAAATGGGCAGCTCTGAGATTCGACATTGTATATTTCATGTATTCCTTCTTAACCGGATCGGTTATCCAGGAAAGAGGAATCTGATGGTCGGCACTCTCCGCGCCCGCATGACCACATAGCGAGCACACGCCCTTATCCCGGCGGACGACGGCCTTAGTGACCTTCGCCCACCGGGCGGTCTTGAGCTTGTGCTCCCGGGGCATCTACTTGCTGACGGCCGGAGCGGGCTTGTTGGGGGTCTTGTAGACGCCGTAGGCAGTGCCGATGATGGTGACGACAGCCACGGCGACCGGGTACCAGGCAGTATTGCCGTAGACAGCGGCGAGACCGGTGAGAGCGGCACCGACAGCGGGGATAACAGCGGCGACGACAGCCTTGAGATAGGGGTTAAGCTTGCCCATTACTTCCCCGCGTTCTTGTTGGCGTCCTGCGCCAGCACCTGGGTAACGTCCGCGATGAGCTTGTTGACGGCGGCGAGAGCATCCTCGGAAAGCGCCGTCTCGGCGTTCTTCAGTGCAGCACGCGTGTCGTTCATGGTCTGGAGGATGTCGGCGCGCAGGGCGATCCTGTCGGCTTCAAGCTCGTTCTCCAGGGGCTTGATGAACGTCTCGAAATCCTGCACAGCCTGAGTCTCGAAAGCGGTAACGTCACGGACGACGGTCTTCTCGACGGGGGCGACATCCTGAACTACGGTCTTCTCCTCGCCCTTGAGCCAGCTCCAGAAAGACATCTTGTTCCTTTAAGTAGTTTGCCTGAATGCTCTTTCAGTCTACACGAGGCGGCTTGCCGAGCACCACGAGATCATGACGGCCGATAACCGACTCGGCATAGGCTATGATTTCCAGGTCGGACTTACCCCAGGCTTCGCGCGTGTATTCCTCTGTCTGGAGCACTGTGCGGTAGTAGTCGGCAGGAAGGACACCGGCCATAAACGGGTCAAGGTAATGGTCTTCAATTCCCTTCACGGAAAGCAGTCCGAAATGCCTGGCAGCTTCCTTACCGTGGACAGTAGCCAGAAGGACACCACCCGGGCGAAGAACCCGGGCTATCTCATTAAGCCATTCAAGCTGGCAGTCCTTGCGGAGATGTGTCATCACGGACAGGCCGAAAACAGCGTCGAACGATTCTTCCTCGTAGGGCAGCGGGGGATCTAGCTCGGAGACGGCAAATCTTCCCCGGATGTGCTCAGAAGCCCACTGAATGGCTTCCTCGTCCGGGTCGCAGCCTCTCAGCCTGATATACGGGTAGAAGTTCGGAATATGCGCTGAAACTCTTCCCGGGCCGCAACCCCAGTCCAGGACATCGATAACCTGCCGGACAGCTACTGAACGGGCAGTTTCCACCAGGATAGCGGCAGAGTCGGCGCCTACCTGGAGATAAGTACCGACATCCGCGTTCCCGCTAACCCTCGTCCTCAGAGGAGCCGGGGGGAATTCAGGTGTCATAACCAAACTCTACCCTCAGCAGAAAGCAGAAAATCCCCCGCACTAGCATCAGTGCAGGGGATTTTCTTACTTGGACTTACTCGGTAGTGAGAACGACCTGGCTATGTGGCGGAGCTACTGGCGCGTTATTCGCCCAGACGAGAACGGTGTACGTGCCCTTCGGAACGCTGATAGTAGCTGTGAGGCCGCTGACCGTAGTCTTAGCGAACTGCTGACCCTTGGAATCCAGGATCTGGACCGTGTAGCTGGAAGCTGCCTTGCCGTTGAGGGTACTGGCCTTCCAGGTGACGTCTCGCTTGATCCAGGCACTGATCGCGAGCGACGGAGGAGCGTTGTAGGTCGCTTCCTTCGGAGGATTCACGGTCTGGGTGCTGGCGAGAGCCTTCCACGTGGCAGGACCGACAACCCCGTCAACACCGGCAACGCCGAACTTCTCGTACTGGAAGTACCGCACTGCGGCATCGGTAGCAGTCCCGTAAACCCCGTCCTCAGCCACGGAGAGCCCTCCTCGCGTCAGGGACGTCTGGAGAGCCTCGTTCCACGGAGTCTGGTCACTGTTGAGGGTGATCTGGGGCGGCACGGCGGCAGTGTAGGAGACCTTCGAGCCCGGGTCCTGCATGGTCCAGTGCGCAGGGTTGGTTTCAAAGCACACACTGCCTGAGGGAACGCTGTCCGGGGCAACCGGCTCGAAACCGTAGTTGAGGAGCTGGTTCTTGGCGTCGGCAGGCGCCATCCCACGGCAGTCCGGGACACGCTGCTTGCCAGCCGGAGCGACCGGGGGAGTAGGCTGCTTGGCCGGAGCGGGCTTAGGCGGAATGTTGGAGCCGAAGAAATCCGCGTTGATCAGGGATTCGTCCAGGGAACGGCCCAGGGCCCTGTTGGTGTACTGCGTTCCGTCAGCCTGGGGGTATCCGCACGATCCGCAGATGTGAGCTGACCCAGTGTAATGGGCACTCCAGATGAGCACGTCACTGCGGTTTACGCCGTCGGCAGCCAGGGTCTTGAGAAGAGCCGAGACGTTACCAGCGGACGTGTACACAATCGGCTTGGCAAGACCACGGGCCTTCTGTGCCTTAACCCAACCGGCAGCCTGCGCGTTGGTAGCGTCCCCGGTTTCGACATCGAGGCAGGTTGCGTTAACCGAGGCGGTTACGGCGATGTCCAGGATGTGCGCCTTGGGGAAAGCAGCGCGCAGCGCCGGGAGCGTCTGATAGATGCCATTTGCGTACCCGGCGACAGCTGCTGCGTTCGATGGAATCAGGGACACATTTGTGTCATCCCAGAGATACAGAGTGGTCATTGTTTTCCTAGTCGAGCTTGGAAATGTCTGCTACGAGAGCATTGTACGCGATGCCGTGGCCGTCTGAGTTCATGGCCTGGATCTCGCCGGTAAGGACAGCCCATGCCTCATCGGAAATGTGGGTCCACGCCGAGTAGGCGATCTTCTGGATGGCGCCCCAGGTCACGGCATAGAGCCAGTTAGAGTCATATCCCACCAGCGGGATGCAGTGGCCGCCTTCAACCTGGCCTCCGACGTGGCTCATGTCCCACGGCTGGCCGTTGTCGAACGCGTTCATCATAGCCTGGGTGACCGCGATGCCCGTGTAGGCGAAGTCGTAGGCGTCGATGGCGAACTGGAGGGTAGGAATGTCGTGGACCTTGACAGGAGCGTAGGCGCGGACGTTCTTGCCGTAGAAGCTGTTCTTCTTCACGTAGGCAAGGAAGTCGGAGAGGACAACACCCTCGTCCTGACCGCCCGTGTACTTCAGGTAATAGTCAACCACCTGCTTATCGGTAACGTTGCGGTCGTGCTGGCCCGAGTCGGCGGCAGCGGCCTGGAAGCCGTGCTTGATTCCCGCAACCCCGCAGTCACCGTAGGTGTCGTTGCCGTCCATGTCCCAGGTGAGCTGCGGAACCGCGACGGAAGCGGGAGGAGTCGGCAGGTTACCGGCGGCGTACCAGGTAAGATCCTTGATTTCGGCGGGAAAAAGAGCGGGCTTCTTTCCCATGAGCTTGGTGGCAGTCACTGGCGTCCCTTCCAGATCGAGGCAGTCTTCTAGAGCATCTGCCCTCAGATAATACGGGTGGTGCTCCATGCTCTCAGTCTAGCCCTGATCGGTCAGAGCAGCCAGCGCCACCCTATAGCCAAGCAGGATTTTCGAGAGTCCATTTGACTGTACGCCGGAGGGATTCCTCAAACGGAACCGGCATCTCCCAGCTGAGTTCTGCAAGAGCGCCTGAATCGAGCCCGTAATGAGGATCGTGCCCTGGACGGGTGCGGTGAAAGTCCACTAGCTCGTAATCCAGGGGACGGCCGATTTCAGCCGCGATCATCTGCGCTAGCTCAAGGTTGTCAATCTTCGCCGGAGACGCGATGTTGAACCGATCAGGACGAAGAATAGCACCGTCGTAGGAGTTCTCACCGAACTTCGCGGGAGTCTTGTTCTTGAGCAGGAATAGCATAGCGTCAGCTAGGTTACGTGTGTGAAGATAGTGGCGAGTTCCGATGTGGCCGGGGGTGCCGTGGATCGTAACCTTCTCGCCCCGGTATACCTTACGGATAGTACTCGGAACGTACTTCTCTGTGTCCTGACGCTCACCGATCATATTCATGCAGTTCACAATCTGTAGCGGGACGCCGTAAGTTCGCCAGTACGAGATGGCGATGGCTTCCTGAGCGGCCTTGGAGCCCGCGTAAGGATTGCTGGGAAGGATCGGAGCCCATTCCGGGTGCCCGTGATCGTCGTCGGCCGTAACCGGTCCGTAAACCTCGTCGGTGGACACGAACTGGAGAACCTTGGGCTTGACCGTGCGGGCCAGCTCCAGGGTGTTCAGGGCGATGTCTACGTTGTTCTTAATGAACGGGACAGGCTCGTCAATCGAGCGGTCCACGTGGCTCTCTGAAGCAACGGCAAGGATGTAGTCAACGTAACCGATACGGTTAATCATCTGCTCGGAGAACGGGGCTGTCAGGTCATGAGTTATGACCGTGGTGCGCTGGCGCCAGTCGTCGTGACCTTCCAGGACTTCCCAGATGCGGTCAGTCTTGCCCTTGTGACGGAAAGAGTCAGTAGCGACAACGTCCCAGTCAGTGGTGGACAGAATGTGCTCCAGCACGTGATGGGCTACAAAGCCGCCAGCCCCAGTCAGTAGCACCTTGGTCACAGCCATTCAGGCCTCCCGTTGTTCTTTCCGTTGAAGGACACTGTCGCAGGCCACTTAGCGTGCCATTTAACTCCGGCAGCGGCCCATCGTTCGACCATGTTACCATCGTCAGTACCCCCGTCCGGACGAAGGCCGCCGTGGTCCCTTAGCAGCATAGCCCGGTGAGTTATCCCGCTCGTATCGGCGTACCCTACCGCAGGCTGAACAGGGAATCCTAGGGGCCAGTGTTTCAGCGCGGATATGACAAATCCAAGATCTGGGTCTGACTCGAATAGAGACACTACCTGCTCAATGTGCTCAGGATCGTAATCGTTGTCATCGTCAAGATAGGTAATCAGCTCACCTGTGCCCATCCAGGAGCCGACTAGACGAGCAGTAGCCCCGATAGAGCCGTTATCAGCGTACGATGTCCAGTTACGACCCAGGAACGTGTACCGCCGGTCTGACGGCGTATCCGCCTGGTAGCCTGCCTTTTCCAGTGCTGAAGATAGCTCCGGGTCATGACCGTCTATGACAACCAGGTGCTCGATGTTTTCATAGGTCTGCCGGTTGATGCTTTCCACGGCGTGGGCAAACAAGGTTTTAGGGCGTCCCCAGGTAGCGGTTACTACAGTAACCCTAGGACTCATCCTTGCCCCACCACTTGTCGCCATCGTACGGAGTCGTCCACTGACCGCGCTTGTTCTTCACCATTCCCAGCTCGGCCGGGTCGAGGCACGTAACCGGATTGTCTGTGCCGTAGGCGGTCTTCTGGTGCTTGTCGAAGCCCCCAAGGCTCGTGAATACTTCGAGACAGCGGCTACATCCGGAAATTCGGTTCCCGCCCAGAGGGGCTTTCAGAGGCGCGGTCATTCTTCTGTCCAGTCTGACGGAATAGTGTCGGGAAGGTCGCAGGCGCAGGAAGAATCATGACCCTTGACCCGGCGCCCGTTGAAGTAGCTCGTAAGATGAATCTGGTTTCCGAAACCGGTGATGAGGGTAACGGGCACTTCGCTTGTCGTCAGCCACGAAATTGCCTTGGCCTTGAAGCACTGAGTGAATATGTCGAACGGGCTCATAACCAGCGATCGTCTCCATCGTCTTCTATGCCGTCACCGTAATCGACTGCCGTGCGGCCCCTGGCCCTCTGCCACTGCAGAACGTCGTCCTCGGGGTAGCAGTAGTAATACCCGGCAGGAAGCGAGTCTACCATCATCTGCCTGATTTCCGGGGTAGGGAAATCATAGATTTTCGTCTGTTCGCCGCTGTACGGGCTACTGCTGATCATGACCTGCATCAGATGTCCGCCGCTTTCAGGTAATCGAGGAATTCCGATGTACTACCGAAAATCTGCACTTCCGGCTCCTCGTCTTCTCCGTTAACCTCCCCGTCGAGGTCCCGGGCACGGTTCTCTAGCTTATCGGCCGCACAACGAAGCGCGCGAGCCAGAGCGAGAGCCTCACCAACAGCCGGGACAGCGGAATCTCCCCTGGCTCGCCTAGAAGATCCCGTGACGACAACCACGTCCGAGTGCTCCGGGACAATTTCGAGTTCGACCATCGTTGCGTCATGATCCTGGATTTTCCGGATTCCTGCGTAGGCGTCATAACTCACTTTTTCTCCTGTAGTCGAGTATGGATGGGCATTTTCGGCTTTGGGGGGGTTTTCGATAATCCGCTAAATGAAGAATTCTCCTCAAATTGCAGATAACTCGATTTATATGACAACCGGTCGAGCTGCTAGAAATCTCCTTCGTCCACGGCCAGCGTACGGATACCCATGGCCCGCCAGCAGTCCCTGATAACGGACGCCCGGTCATCGAGTACGTACTTCACATCGTAGGACAACCGGACGTGATCGTTGAATATTTCCGACTTGACGGTCGAGTCCTTCCGGGTGTCTCCGGCCTTGCGCATGAACAGCGCTTCGAACCATCCGACATGCTGGTACAGCCATTGCTGAGTATCTTCCATGCACGCGTCAGTACGCCCGGAGACGAACAGGATCTTGTACCCCAGTGTCCGGAAGATATGAACGAGCCGGATGATGTCGGTGTGTGGCAGGTCTTCGCTCACGCGGTGCTCTTCGAAGGGCCCCCGGCCGTTCATCTTGGCAACGGTACCGTCGATGTCCACTATGATCGCCTCGGGCTTTCCTGGAGTGCCCGTGTAGGGCTCCGTAGGAACGCCTGAGAGGCTCTGGGAGGCCGGGGCTAGGTCGGAGTACCCCCAGCGAGTCTGAGGCCCGGAAAAACGTTCCCAGTAACCCCGCACGACGTCTTCAGGGACCGGCGGCTTGTCCATGCGGTTCGCGTTGCGGCTCAGGCAGATCCCGAGGGGCACGTCAAGGAAGTGGTCGACAATCTCCAGGTCGGACTTACTCCTGTCAGCGATCTTCTTCAGGTCCCGCAGGGTGCGCTTGGGCAGGTTCGTGTCGTCGCTCACCACGTCGATACCCCGCTTGAGCAGAGTAGTAATCAGGGCGTCACGGGCAGCGATAACAGACACCTCGGTACCGTTGCCGCCCGTGTGAACCCCGTCGTGGAGCATCTCGCGCAAACAATCGCGATTAACTCTAGCCCTCATATTAGGATCTTCAGCGACCCACGCCTTAGCCCAGGTGGACTTGCCCGACCCCGGAATGCCGCGAGTGATGTAGAGCTTGCTCATTTCGCTTCCCTCCATTGCCAGTAAAACCTGCCAACGAAGACTCCGGTGCGATGAGGCTTGCCGCCCCGCCATTCATAGCCGAATCCCGCGCCAAGAACTCTAAGCTCACGAAGAAACTTCAGCATCCGATGTCCATCGCGCTTTCGTGCCGGTGGTGTTCGCACATCCACACAGGCGTATCGTCGCCGTTTATCTCTTCCGCGAACGGGTCAGGCTCGAAAGTAACTTCACCTTCGCAGTCGTACCAGGAACTTGCCGCACCGTCAACGCACTCGTTCATGATTCCCTCCACAGGGCTCGTTTGTTCTCGTCGTACAGTCTCTTGAAACAAGCGTCGCACACCTGCATATTCCCGTTCAGGACCCGGCCCTCACAGTCTTCGGTGCTGCAAGGGAGATCCTCCTTCACGTAGTCCATCAGTCCGCGCTCGGGTCCACTGCCTTGAAAGGGCGCTCGGCTTCAGGCTTGATCGCCTTCCACGCCATGCCGGTGATGTCCTTGCCGTCCAGGAGCCTGAACAGCGCGGCCCGGTACTCGGACTTACTCGCGAGCTGGGCGAAGGTCTTGCGGTCTAGCTGCTGCTCCAGCACAGCACCGTTCATGGACTTCAAGACCTCTAGGTATGCGCTTCTGGCCGCCGTGATCCAGGCACTGAACCGGTACTCAAGCTCCTGAGCGGTATAGGTAACCCAGTCGTGGAACTCGTCGGGCACGTTGTCCAGGAACTCTTCGAGGGTGCCGCCCGTCTGCAGGGCTTCCCAGACCGACCGCGCCGTGGTGTTCGTGACGATCCGGTGCAAGCGCAAGTAGTCGGCCTGCTTGAGTTTTACCCGGACATCGGCCTGAACGAAGTGAACCACCAGTCCCTCTGCGTTCTCCCGGGGCGGCATCTTCAGGGCTTCTTCCAGGGTCCGGCAGGGGAATGTCTCCGTGAAGCTGAACGGGAACTCCTCGCTGTCATTGGCGCCCGGAGGGTAGGTAGCTCCCGACTCGATGTCCACGGAACCCAGGTAGATCAGCTCATCCCGGTGGCCGTAGTCGAGAACGATCCTGTTTGCCGGGTACACGATCTCGAAAAGTTCAGTGAACTCGGGGTTGCAGTACTCGTGGAACCAGGTCATGCAGTCAGGAGAGTTCCGGAACCGGGCCGTGGCGTGAATAGCCTGCTCGCTGGTGAACGACCCCCGGGTGGCGATAAACGGCTCACCGGAATTCGGTTCCCGCCCGAGAATCCCAAGGCTTCCGTCGCATTTATCCGTGACGATGCACCGCTGGGTGAACAGGTTCGCAAGGTCGGTGCCGGTCAGCAGGGAGGGGTCGTTCACCACCTGCTCGTAGTTGAAGAACTTCGGGAACGGACGCGCCACGATGTCCAGTGTCTCCGTGTTGTAGACCAGGCCACGGCACTGGAGGGTTACGCTCGACCATTCCTTACCCCAGGCACACTTCTCCGTATAGTTCAGGATGGCGAGGGGCTCGGACGGGTGGTGCTGAACCCTCACTAGCCCTTCAGCTCGGGCCTTGTTGAATTCTTCTATAGAGAAGATGTCGCTGAGATTAGCCATGCTTCCTCCAACTACCGGTAGTCATCGATACTGCTACGGAAGTTCACGTCAGAATTCTCCTCGGTAGGTACGGCGGACCTCGATCAGCCATTCGCTGACTGCATCGTAGTCCGGTTCATCAGGTAGAACGCTCTTGCAGTCGTTGAACATTCCCTCGTACTCAGCCATTTTCCGGACAGCCAGGTCAGTGTCCCCTGCGGCTACCCGCTCCCCGAACTCCCAGACGTAGTCAGCACGCTCCCTGGGAAGAGTGACGCAGGCGTACCCCTGCTGGTAGAGCTGGAAGCCGTTGACGAGGAGGCGGGCGAGGTGCCGGGCAAATTTCTCTACCTTACAGCGTTTGCATCGCGGGCTATCTGCTCCCACGACTCCAGGTAGTCCAAAGCTGCTCGCAGCCTGTCCGGGTTGTCCTTGAAGTGCCCCGGGCCCAGGTTGCATCGATGGCACAGCATCCCGCGAACCTCGCCCGTCTCGTGATTGTGGTCCACTACTTCTGGCAGTCCCTCCGCACAGATCTGGCGCACTCCGTTCTGGAGTTTCACCTGAAGATCCACGGAGAACTGACTGATCCCGTAGGTCGCCATCAGATGTCGGTCGCGCTTCCTCTGCGGATCGTCGCGGTGATACTTCCGACTTCGTGCGTTCGCCGCTGGCTTGTGCCTCCAGTAGCTCTCCCGTGCCATACGCCGGTTGCATTCCTTGCAGCGTCTCGATAGCCCGTCCTGACGCCGCTTGTCCTTCCCGAACTGATCGAGAGCAAGTGTGCGCTGGCACGTTGTGCATGTCCTCATTTTGAACCCTCTTTAGTTGCTGGGTGGCGTAGCCGAAGTAGGCATCGCGGACAGCCTTCTTGGACAGGAACGACTCGCGCAGGTTGATCAGCTCCTGCCCCAGCTCCGTGATGTGCTCATAGAACGCCGGGTCCAGCCACAGCAGCTCCAGCATGGTCGGGTTGCACTTGAGCGCCAGGCGCACGTACTTGGCGGCCTCATGGAGGGTCTTGTCCGGCGCGGTGGAGACAGTGGTCTCGGGGAAGCTCTTCAGGCTGAGCACCTCGTCGGTGTCCCGAGCGAAGATGCCGAGCTGATCAATGTCTGAGCCCTCGTGAACCAGCCCGTAAGCGGTGGACCCGACGATGCCCTTGAGGAGTACGTGGTGAGTCATGCCAGCTCCAACCAGACCACCTACGGGTTTGTTCCCTGAAACTGCCCCGAGGGGGTCCCGCATCTCGCGCGCGTAAGGCACATGGGATGTGGGAGGGACCCCTGACCTGCATAAACGTAAAAGCATGTGGGACCCTATGTGGGACCCCCTAATACAGGTACGCCACGTACCACCTGCCTACACAGGGGGGTCCCACATAGGGGTCCCACATGGTCCCACATAGGTTCGTATATATGCAGGTCAAATGGGGGTACCACATAAAAAGGGTATATATACCCCGGCATGTGGGACCCCCTGAGGGCTGGTGTCTGGTGAACAGCTGTAAACTCGCAAGCTGGCGGTGGAATAACAGCCCCTGGGGTATGGTTGAAGACGCTGCCGGAGAGCCGCTCTAGCCCCCGGTTTCCAGCCCTAGGAGTTGTGCCGGTGGAGTTCCGCTACACCTACCTTCCCGTCAACGAGGACAAGTCCCCCGAGCTGCCCGCTGGCTTCAAGTACGATCAGTTCAGGTACGGAGACGACTGGCGACGGGAAGACACCTGCCAGTCCGGCCACGTCACCCACCCCAACACCCGGCTCTTCGTCATCGACGTGGACGACCTCGGCTCCTTCCTGGACACGCACCTGGGACAGCTCCTTACAGAGCACGGCCTTCTGCCCCTGGTCACCTATCGCAGTGCCTCTGACAAGAACAAGCGTCACCTGTACTTCGCGGACCCTGAAGAGCTTCTTGATCCCTCCGACTACCCGAAGCAGTGGGCATCCAAGTTCTGCTATGACGTCAAGAGCAACGGGTTCGTCCGGGCAGAGCCCGCCTACCAGTGGACCGACTTCGACCCTTATGACATCGGCTCGGACATCGATCTCCTCTTCGCCATGCACGACGCCATCGAGGCCGACAAGACTGCTTACCGTGAGACGACCCGGAGGGCGAAGCCCGAGAGCCAGAGTGCCTGGACCGGAGAACTGCGCTGGGAGGACTGGCACACTGAGGACGGGCAGCCGGTAGAGGACTATACCTGTGACTACGAGGACGCTCTCAGGATGGCCGGGCAGCTCCGCAACTGGTACGAGTTCTATGAGTCGGCTCTTCGCGAGTTCTGCACGGCCACCTACGACTCTGAGGGCTACACGGGGGACGAGACCTGGGAGCAGACCTTCGAGCGACTATGGAACTCCATGGCAGTCAAAGACGGGAAGACGCTTGAGGTCCGCGCCCGGGAAGACGAACAGGTACTCGGCACCATCGACCCGGACGGCAGCGGACGCGACAGGGCGGTAGAGGAGGCCCGGAAGAAGTACGAGGATTTCCAGAACACGATCACGCTCTCCGAACCCGGTAAGTCCGAGGCAGCTCCTGAAGACGACGAGGGCTACGCCTCCGCCTACTTCCCCGACGACTTCCCGGCCACTGACAGCA
>Ga0131853_10019644_pt1 | contig 12292 bp, 5 predicted proteins | sample TergutLab28metaG_FD_92764 | JGI IMG/M metagenome (GOLD analysis project Ga0131853, IMG submission 92764) | Labiotermes labralis P1 segment gut microbial communities from Petit-Saut dam, French Guiana - Lab288 P1 (version 2) (version 2) | ecosystem: Host-associated > Arthropoda: Insects >...
CAAGTTTCACACCCATACAAAACAACAGGAAAACTGTAGTTCTGTATACCTTAATCTTTATATTTTGGATAGAAAACTGGAAGACAAAAGATTCTGCACCGAGCAATAGCAGGTATTCTGTGAATTCAATCTGAACTTATTTCCCTCCTGAATATAATTTTGATTCGTTAGATTTGTTCCCAAATATCTGAAATGTTCCACCCTTTCAAAGGAACTATTATCAGTCCTTATACTGTGACTTCATCCTGCATTTTGATCTCGAGACATGACCATGTACTTAGTTTTTTTAAGCATTTACCTCCAGGCCAATCTCCTTACTAGCAACTACTGAAGTCTCTCTATTTTTCTTTACAGTATGCACGCTTCTGCCCAATATATTAGCATCATCAACATGATCCCCAATAATATGAACAAGAAAATTAACATACATTTTTCTGATTTCTGCTCGGCTGGAAGCTCACTCCAGTTCGTGACGATTGACTTACAAACTTCGCACCACAATTTATCCTTCAGATTTCTGTCGCTGTATTCTTTCAATTTTTTTATTATACAAAGGTGGTCTTCTCTCCACCTCGCATATTAACTTTTCTATGTCCTCTACGATAGACAGCTGTATGACTCAAGACACAAGGCTTGTGCAACTTACTGCAGCTAGCAAACAACTATTTAGTTGCCAGCGCGCGCGGACAGACTGAAACATGAGCGTTCTATCGTTATCAGCAACATTTCTGTTGCCTCGAGAATGGGTCTGGCTGCAACCGGCAGCAACTTTTTTGTTGCCGCAACAGAAAAGTTGCCAGTGCGCGCGCTCTCGTATAAAGCAGTGTTCTCCATCCGGGCAACTAAATAGCTGAGCAACTAAAGTTGCCAGTGCGCGCCTAGCCTTAAACTTATCTATACATGAAACTCAGACGGCATGGTGTCACATTCCAGGGGACAGTGACGTCATAAAAAAGATTGTGTCGTACCATTAAATACCCCATACAGAATCATCACGGAAGGTTTGTAGAGTAATTAAAGACAATGACAGCAGTGAAATGTGGGAATTGTATCACCATTCCAAACAAAGAAAGCAAACCTATCCATAGGCTGTATATCATCTACATGTCTCTTGCAAACCATAAACTAATTGAAAAGAACTTTCTGATTACTTTCCACATTTCGCTCTGCCATGTTAGCGACGAACACAAAGACCACAGTCAGCCGCGGTTGGGAACTGACACGTGCAGTTCGTATATGAGAGGAATAATTACATTATGAACCTTCAAATTTACCAGTTCAATGAAGGCACTAGCGTTCGCATGTAGATGCAGCAAAAGGGTTATGTAACTCCAAGGCATATTTCCGAAGTATAAATTCACGAAAACGAGAATTGCATATTGATACAGTTCGTAAATTCCTTTCACTCAGCACAGAATTCGCACGAATCTAAATGTGCGAAACGGCAAAGAAAAGCATAACTTTCGAGAGGCAAACTAACAATTCGAACATCATTCATGACAACTCATGAACAATTTCAAATTGTTCTGCAACCCTTCATATACGACAGTGGCAGAATTAGTTGCAACAGTAAAAAAAAAAAAACTGTTCGTTATGCCTACAATGTACTGACGGGCTTTGTATGATACTCAAACGAAAAAACGACCATTTCCCTACAGAGTAAATAAGTACTTGAATAATATTTTTTAATAAGATGCTGAGCGAAGATTAAGTAAATGATAACAGGAACACCACATACAGGCCTGTACATTGAAAAAACGACAAGGGGTAATAACACACAATATACATGAAAAAGGAACCAAAAACATACATATATATCATTATAATAAGATTGCAAAATAAACACGAAATTTAGCAGTGTGTGTCAACTTGGTTTCTGATAATGTCAAAATATCTACAAAGCTGATCCGTAGCGACTGCAATAGACTAACAAATAGACAAAAATCAGGGACGTGGAGTTTACCACTCACACCAACCTATTGTGACTACGAATCAGCGGAGCTACACCCTACTCTGCCCACAGGTCATCTACTGTGACTCTGCCTACGTGTCTTCATGGTGTGGACAGGGACAACTTGAACTTTACCCTCCTTTCACCTTATACCGACAGTGTGACGAGTAAGTACAGGGTCAATACTTCATAACGCTCTCAAGCTGCTTACCGCAGGCTGTCAGCTTTGCAAGTCATCTGCACTCGCTATGAGGTTTCCATCGGAGCAAGAGGTGTTTTTGAGGATTTAATATATACTGAATACAGTGCCTAGAAGAAAGATTTTTCGTAACCTCAGAAAAACACCCTGATGCGCCTGTTACAAACACAACAATCTACAAACAAGTGAAAACGTGTCAAGCTACAGGATCCACTCTAGACAAAGATCAGGCAGAAGGCATGTAATGAGGAAAAACTTGACGAAATTTGTGCTAGATTCGTGACATCTCTAATTTAAAAAAATGAAATCCACCTGCACAGAAAACGGTCGTGTCTGCATCATCGGCACAAAATGATACAGAAGGGCCGCACTTATATCGATGGAAAGAGACTGTGATCCAAAAACCCTACAACACAGATCACGAAGAACGAGCGAATTTTGTGAACTGGTACCTTCATGGGTTAAATGGTAGATCCCACACTTGTGCTGTTTAGCGGTGAAGCTCGGTTTCAACTCAGAGGACGCATGACCTCTCACAATTAAAAAGTTTCCAATGCAAATCCACGAAGTGCCAATACACGATATTAAAGTAGGTGTGTAACGTGCTGTGAGCGCAATTAGGATTACTGGGCCCATTTGCTTTCTGAGACTACAAATTCGCACTGATATGCTATACACATTCTAACTACATTTTTGAACACCTATCCGATTCCGTGAGAGCCTATACCCTTTTTCCGTAAGACAGTGAAACAGATCACACTGCAAAGAATCTATGCGTCGTTTGCGGGGTATCCTTGGTGCTAGAATAATAGGCATAGGATTGTGACCTTCCTAGTCCGCCAGATATAAATCGGCTCGATTTTTTCTTGTGAGGCACGCTGAATGATGAGGTGTGTAGAAATAATCCCCGTAACGATCTGGAAGTAAACATTCAAAAGTACAGTGCTCTCAAATTCACTAGGCGAATTTCGACGTGCAATAAACGTATCTGTCAGGTGCGACGCGTGTCTGCGAGCCGAACAACGCCACTTCTAGCTCCTTATTCAAATACAGTGCGTTAAAACCCCAATATTCATTGAAAGACATAGAATAAACGCCCGGACCCCATTCACGGGATACTGAACCAGCGGCGATCACCGAGCTACATGTCGTCTCGCCAGTACAGAGTTATTCGTAATTCCCTGACGCATTTCATAAAATCGGCATACCTGAATGGCGGAAATGATAGATGTATAGCTCCCCTGGCGACCACCGACGAAACTAGGCGCCCGCGGCACGTAAAAATAAGCTTGGAGAGTTTCTATAAGTGAGTCGCACGTGGAAGTCCTTTCCGCCATTCCAGTATACCGGTTTTGTGAAATGCGTCAGGAAATCATGAATAACCCCGTATAATGATGCGTGTCAAAAATGTCCCGTGTAGTATGGACACCGATGGTTTAGCACGACACAAAACTCACCGAGAAGTCTCACACTGCATGAACGCACAACATGATCTTCAGGTACCGACACATGTTTCGGGCAGCGTTACCCCTCATTAAATGTTAAAACACTAAAAGCATGTATGTAGTGTCACGGTAATGACCATGTATATTTAATGCACTCGATCAAGCGGCTGTTTCCGGTGGATTGATTTAGCAAATCCAGCTATATGCTAGCGAACTACATGAATGTGTGCCGATAACACATGGCTCTACTGCCCAACCATTTATGCAGGTTATATTTTTTTTTAGTGTTCATTAACAATACGCATGCATACGTACATTTCAATTCTAAACGCTGAGAAAAGTGTATGCAATTCACACGAATTGCTTGCAAAGTACTGAAGGCACATACCTTATTAAAACAATCGATTTGTTTCAACTTTTGACACGCCATTGTGCTGTTTAAGTGAAATTCCAATTGAAAAATAACAGGCTATTTATTATATAAACACCTGAAGAGGTCCTACACATGTCAAAACAGGCAATTCTTTACATAACAATCTAAGACAATTTTTATGCATCCACGATACAATAAAGACCCGTGCTAACAGGATAAAACTCCTATTGTATTTCAATTGGCATTTCACAATCTTTGTGGTAGGATTTTTACTTATTGCGTCACATAAAACCAACGATAAGACTAGGTCTGAGATGTGAACTGGAAATAAGTTACAAACGGTCGTTCCAAGTTATCGCTGTAAAGCGCGTTGTACGGTTAGCTACATCTACCAAGAAAAGGCCTTTTTTTCTTTTAAGGTCGTAGCCACAACTTTGTCCGCATGTGCTAGAACATTCTGCACTGCGCTCCAGACGCAATCAGAAATGTAATGACACGTAAAGCAAACATATCATGTCGATGCTATTTCTGTACAGCTCTATTTGGCAGGGTGAAGATGCAGAGTGACAAAATTGCATTAGATGGCGCGGTAACCGGTGTCCCTCTACAGCGCTTATCTGACACTGCATATAGTTCATATGGGATTAAATGCATCAGAAACACAACTTCCTTTCTCCAGTAAAGCAGAATGGTAAGGGATGTTGTCCAATCTTTCCTTAAAATTCCCCACGCAATATGGAAATGTGAAACATTATGTGTGGGCATGAGGACCCATACGCGTGTAAAGAAGGTGCAAGACAGCACACCTTAAATAAAGCTATGATTACGATACACGCAGGGAGTCAAAGTTGTACAATGAGCACCAACTGGCACCATTGCTATACAGCAGTACACTGATACGAGTGAAGTGCAGCCAGCCGACAGCGTGTACAGCAATACTGCGCCCTACAGATAATTATCACTGGCGAAGACAGAGTACAGGCAACTGTCTGGATTAATTCGGGAACATTCCACATGAATCTCAGACGGGACACTTGCTGTTTTGACTGGCTAAGTATGGTCGTAGTATTTCTTAGTCATTCCGAGACCAACTGCCTTAGCTAACATTCGAGGCGGAAGCTCGATGGTTGATAACTGCGAAATTGGGGTTGAAGGGTGTAAAGAGGAATATGTAGTACAGTGTAAGAGGAATGGGAGTGGGTTGGCTTGGTTTCGGATGGGGATGGAAACTGAAAGGGTTGACGGTGTGGGGTCGAGGGGGGGAACCTGTCCCTATGCCGGGGTGAGCAGAACGCCACTGACATATTTCTAAACTGCCAAATACAACAAAGATGGACGAAGAATTTTCTGGACAAGAAATGGCTACAAATGAATGAAGCGGTAGGTTTTGCGAAACTTGTGAGGTGCTCCAAAACTAAAGATCCGAGGCAATTAAGCATACTTTTATACATGAGGTCAGACGCAAGTGGGAGCACTACACAAAAAAATAGTAGTAGGAGGAAAAGGTATTGCGACGGTTGTAATTACTAGCAGATTAGTCCAAAGAGATCAGTGATATTTCTTTCAAGTTATGAAGATTGAATGCAAAAAAGAAATGGCGTTAGCAGAAGCAATACCATATGTATTATACTGCGACATTATGCGTACTTGGTTCTGTCTGTCTGTCTATATATATATATATATACATATAGACATATATATACATATATCTATCTATATAATTATCTATCACCTACTTATCTGTCTATCGATATCTATATTAATCATCTACCAACCTATCTATCCACATCTGTCCATGTCTCTCGATACCTATACCTATCTATCTATCTATCTGTCTGTCTGAGGCCTTTTCGGGAGAGGTCAAAGCACGAGTATTCTATTTAGCACGCTCTTGAACTCGATATTGCATGCATAATGTGTTACTACCAAAAATATTTTCTTGACCGTTTTGCGATGCTTTCATTATCTACACTAGACAGCGCTTATGGCATTTGCGTGACTATGAGTGTGGAGCAACAGTGGAATATATAATACTTCGCTTGCTTGCACGATATGGACATTGATATATGTGTTAACTGCAGTTGGGTTGACACCCGGTGGCAGTATTACAGTACACATTTACACACAAACAATACATAGAACAACACAGTTAACAACACACAGGACAACACAGTTAATATATGTTTCATAAATGATCGGTGACGACACAGCGTCCCGTGGCCCATAACGGTTATCTTCGTTATCTCTGCAGCTTATTTTTAAAAACTACCCAGCTAAGGTCTGTTAATTAGCTAATAAATCTTTACGTCTCTAACGTACGGCAATTTAGCGGACAGTAAATCAAGCTTCCTCTAAATTCTGCACCTTCAGTACCAACAGTTAGAAAGCCCCGCAGAATACTTAACACAGTAAAGTCACCGATACAAAACTCTCTGGAAGATGAAAGCAATGCAAACATTAGAATCAGCCGAAAGCCGTCAATGCAACCAGCTCGCAGTATCGAGCCACACGAGTCAAGGCCAACTACTTATGGAACTGATGGGGAATTCCGATTATCATGCCACAAAGAAATCTTAACTGAACATGCCTTAGCGACATCAGTGCGAACATGGGCGCAGCTGTTTCAGGCAGCGCCCGTCTGGTCTGCCATATTTGTCCACTTTATCTCATAAACGAAATGATTTTCGAAAGAAAAAAAAAGTTTTTGAACATGAAATGTATTGTGATTTTCTCTACAACTTTTGTCTGAAACATTTCTTATTCTAAGAAAAATTCCGCGATATATTACATATGCACGTTGGTCTTAATGTAAAGTGCCCGCTACTCTTATCAGATTTTAAGGACATCTGCATTTTCTCGAAAGATTTTTGAAAATTCTTCAAACAATATATTTCATAAAAATTCGTCCAGTGGGAGCCGAGTTGTTCCGTGTGAACAGATAGAAATGGCTGAATGCGAATTTGAATGGAGGCATCACGATGTGCTTGGATAGTGTACGTCAGCACAACTCTTTATTGCACAAGGTAAAAACGTAGGCTACACGTTTCGACTATTGAACAGTTATCTTCAGGCTTATTCTTTACAGGTTAAGTTACAGGATGCTGTGCACACATTGGGATCCCAGTGTGTTTACATTAGTGAAATTTCAGTATCAGTATTTCACTCATGTAAACACACTGGGATCCCAATGTGTGCACAGCATCCTGTAACTTAACCTCTAAAGAATAGGCTTGAAGATGACTGTTCAATAGTCGAAACATGTAGCCTACATAATTATCTTGTGTAATAAAAACAGTTGTGCTGACGTACACGATTAATATCATAACAGATACGACTGAAGCCAATAATCGCCAATAAGGCGCCTAAAAACGTAGAGAAACCGGAAAATCGATTAATATACGTGTATATGAAATAATGGTATTCCTCTTGTGGTGCAATCGTGATTCACCCTAAAATTAGAGGCCGTTACTTGGTCATACGACGATTGCCGTAGTGGATGTCTTCTTGGGTCGGTTTCTATGAAAACCGGATCTGACAAATTTATGGTACCTCAAAAGCCACTTAATCAAAATCATTTTATCGTATCAGCGGGACTGCCATTACAGAGTTATGCCAGTCAGTTTGTAGGATGGTGTCACATGGTTGGGAGTTGTGTACGATATATGGAAGATCTCATTTCGAAAAAGTGTTGTATGTTCTGTAAGCAATAAAGAAATTTACAACGTATTTTAGTGTGAATTTTACCAACCGATAAACTGACATTTGGGCCACTATATATATATATATTATATATATATATATATATATTTCACATCTTACAACAGGTCATGTCCGTTAAAATTCATCGCATAACATTTCTTTCGTATGCATGATTCAAGCTTCCGCTGCAATGTCAACGAAGTCTGCGCTCTTCTGGGATTTTACGCAAGGCAGAATGGTAAATCCGTACCAACGTTTCGCGACAACCTATGCAAGTCCGACTGACCCTTCAAGACGGAACCGAAAGGTTGTCCCGAAACATCGGTATGGAATTACCATTCTACGCTGCGTAAAGCCCCAGAAGAGTGCAAATCTAATTTCTTTCGTATTATATCCCTCATCTCATTTCTTCCAATCCTTCAGCCCTCAAATATCTTCAACTCGTTTGTTCGTCTGTCTCCCTTAAAACGGAAAACAGTTTTGAACAGAAAGTTGTCACCTGTAAAAAATACTAATGCGTAATCAGGAAACTTGATATTTGCCAAACCGAGGCTTTGCAGAGAACAAAAGTTTGAAGATTTCGTAATTAACACTGCAGTTAATTATAATGCTGGTTGGAGCGTCACTGTTTGGTTCTATTCTAAAACCAAATCGTTTAACGTTTCAGTAATGATCGATATGAGAGATAATGTAGCCTGCTCTTTTGTACAGTCACGCCTTGTTGCCGGCAAGAAACAGTTTGAATTGGAGTGTGGATACCATTAATATGCATAAGAAATTATTTCGAGCTGCTGGGATGGGGTCAGTGACAATCAGTAACGTGTTAAATAGACTGATTTATTTAAAACGAGATCAATTTGTTGCTCTATTTTAGAATTGGGGGAGCATTCTATTGCTACCGTGCGCACACGAAATAAAAAAGACCACTTCACTGCCAATATATTCCGCCGAACATTAGTCATCCGTGGTTTCTCGAGGGAGGTTTCCCTTCTCCGTCAGTGGACGAGAGGGGATTAGTCCAGGTGCCAGTTTTGTCACTCTCTGTCATCACATCAGGGTTTGAAGTTAGACGTCAGGTTATTCTTTCTTTCTCGTAACGTCAGGAGCTGAGTTTACACTTGAGGTTAGTCTGACGTAATGAACTTAGGTTAGACGTCAGGTTAGTCTCTCTGTAGTAGCATACGCGAGGGACTTGGCCAGACGCCAAGTTAGTCTCCCGAAATCATCATGACAGGGTCTGAAGTTAGACAACGGGTTAGTCTTCCTTTCTCGTAACGTTACGAGTTCAGGTCACATGTGAGGTTAGTCTCACGTAATGAAATTAGGTTAGACGTCAGGGAAGGCTATCTTTCGTCAGGTGAGGGGCTTAGATTGCACATCAGGTTAGCCGCTCTCTACAACCGCAAACCTGACGCCGAGAACCATGGGTAACAACTACCCCTACCCTCCTTCCTAATCCGCCACGCTGGAAACCCCCGACCGCCCCCCCCCCCGCCAAATTTTGGAGTAGTTCCCAGTTTGCAATTACACGAACGTCATTTCATAAACCCTCCTGTGTACACGGAACTGGCACTTTAAAAAATGCCAAAACAGGGTCAAGTATTTTCAGATGGAAGATAGTTCCATTGGAATGGAGTGTCAAGAAACGTATGCTAAACATCCTAAGCATAGATAAACAGTAGGGACAAAGTAACTGAAAAACTCCTTACAAGAAACTGAAATTGAACATGAAATACTTACCTTGATATGTCTGAGGGACTTTCGAGCAGCCTTTGCTCTGTCCAAAGGTTCATGATGAGTTGATGAATTCTGACCCATTACTGTTGATTCAGGGACGCAAAAAGGTATGTATTGCACGAATCCAAGCGACCGGTACTCCCAATGCAGTAATTACTTTGATGTAATAAAAACACTACACTGACACTTCAGAATTTTGCACTGCATTCAACTTAATTCACTTTTCTTCTTCTTTGTTATGACGGTACACTATCACACACGTCAACTCGTATCACAGACTATACCGGTACGCTTTAAAATATTCACGGTTGGTATTGATGGCACTATCAAGATGCAGAGGTACTTTGCAAGGGCAGTCACTTTGTTGTACCAGACACAACGGTTCACGTTGTAAACACCACAATTAAGAACACTGTGTGTACCGATTCCGACACAACACCGCGTATTGTAGTTTCTCCACGTACAATTACGTACGCATCACTTGGTTAACACTACACACTGAAACCAGCCGTCTATTCCGCTAACAGCGCGGGAACAGTCTGCGACGAATCTAACACAGAACTAAAACATGCACGCCCGCTGATGAGCAATACCAATCACTTTCTACGTAGAGTTACACAAGCCTCCCTTCAAACAATTCGCAGTGGTCGTGAAGGTTGGAGAAGTGGAGTGCTGGTATGCAAAACGATGAGCACTCAAGCTTCCTCTTACAGCCTGTTCTCTCGCGTTCAACCTCTCTACCTGAATGCATTCACAAGGCTAGTCCCCTCGCCGTTGCCAGCTTGTTCATACCTACCAGACCACTCACCACACTTCTATTCGCCTAACCTTACAATGACAATTTCTTGTAGCGGACATACACGACATTCCAAAAACGTACTACCCTACACATGAATCTACAACTTATGTAGCAGGACACAATAGATTGGTTGTAGTCAGGGAAGGAAGAGAGTCAAGGACAGCTGTTTCCACCCAAACGAACTCATGGGGTTACACAGACAACATAGCAGGGGTACGCAAAGTACGGGTTGGGGGCCAAAAACTGCCCTCGAATTCCAGTCCAGGCCGCGGCGATATACATACATATTACAGTTCAACCCTAATCAAAGCGACAAAACTAAACAAAAGTGGTGTACTAGCAAAAATAAATATACTACATACATATCTAGGTTTCAACAGAAAATAAATTCTCAGTCTCCAGTACGCCCGAATGCAATTAACGTAGGTCTACTGATTTTGTTTCTAGCATTTACAATAAAGTGTGAGGATATTCTTGTGTATTTTCGTATAAAGACTAGCTCCATATGTCAGTGCGGTTAAGTTTCTTAACGTGAATATGTGATATGTTTAGTAGCGTCTTAAGTTAGTACGGATAAGTGATATGTTTAGTAGCGTATTAAGTCAGCGTCTTTAAGTCAGTGAGGACAAGTGATATGTTTAGTAGCGTCTTAAGTCAGAGCGGAGATGTGGTATGTTAAGTAGCGTCTTAAGTTAGTGCGGATAAGTGATATGTTTAGTAGCGTATTAGGGCAGCGTCTTAAGTCAGTGAGGACAAGTTATATGTTTAGTAGCGTCTTAAGTCAGAATGGAGAAGTGGTATGTTAAGTAGCGTCTTCAGTCAGTGCGGATAAGTGATACGTTTAGTAGCGTCTTAAGTGAGCGGGGATAAGTAATATATTTAGTAGCGTCTTAATTCAGTGAGGACAAGTGATATGTTTAGAAGCGTCTTAAGTCAGTGCGGAGAAGTAACATGTTTAGTATCCTCTTAAGTCAGTGAGGAAAAGTGACATGTTTAGCAGCGTCTTAAGTCAGTGAGGACAAGTGACATGTTTAATAGCGTCTTAAGTCTTTGCGGAGAAGTGATATGTTTAGTAGCCTCTTAAGTCAGTGAGGACAAGTGACATGTTTAGTAGCGTCTTAAGTCAGCGCTGATGTGTGATACGTTTAACAGCAGCAAGGGACTACTTCGAAATTGATGTACTCTGCAACTCTGCATTATATTCGTATAAACAAATGCATACTCCAGTGCAAGACACAGTATGTGCGCGACGGCAGTGAGTATACTATGCACTATAGTAGCAGAAACCGAAGAACACAACGACGGTCAAAGACTGCTACCCTTGGGAAGGTTAATCCAGTTCCATCCATATCACATACTCGCATCCTACTTCCCAGTGATCCAAGCCAACCAATCTCCTGGGTCTTTCATGTGAATTTTGCCCAAGAGGTTCCCATCGACAGGCCGTACACATTTTTCGGGCCTCCCATCCTATCTACGCGCCCCAGACCATCGTAGCCTCCTATACAACACAAACCCCTTGTATAATACACCAGGTTTCCCGTCATGTAACATTAAATTCCCCGCTAACATCATGCTTCTCGTGACCAAATATTTTTCTGAGCGCTGTGTTTTTAAATGTTCCGTCAAAACAGCGGACATATTTCACACAAACAAAAACTGCCACAATTTTGAGGTGCGTTACCCCGTTGTGTTGGTTCAATAACAAAGAATTGTTGTGTATTACACATACAGTCGAACACAACTACATTTCACCTAGTAGTACAGTAGGAATACAACTACATGTTTCGGCCCTATATGTGGGCCATCTTCAAGTTGTGATTTAACTTACAGAGCAGCTATACACAATGTGTGGGGTGTTCTTTGAGGGTATTGGGGGTTGGGTGGGGGGAACGAGATCTCGTTGTTACAATAGTGGGTACCCATGACCTAGGGCTGTTACAAGTGAATTATCATTGGTTGTTTATGTACATATGTCAAAGTATGTTACTATTCTTATACTAAGGATGTTACAATTAGTATCATTAGTAAAAATGGTGTCAATATACTTAAAAACTGGCATGCTATAATGTTAGAGTTCATAAAACTC
>Ga0131853_10019645_pt1 | contig 12292 bp, 5 predicted proteins | sample TergutLab28metaG_FD_92764 | JGI IMG/M metagenome (GOLD analysis project Ga0131853, IMG submission 92764) | Labiotermes labralis P1 segment gut microbial communities from Petit-Saut dam, French Guiana - Lab288 P1 (version 2) (version 2) | ecosystem: Host-associated > Arthropoda: Insects >...
CTGTAAGCCATATGGGATCTCAAATGCGCACACCCACCCTGTAAAGCAATATCGTTTCTTAGCTTAGACTGAAGATGACTAATGTAAGTCGAAACATGTTGCATTAATATTATATTCTATTATCGCTGTGTTGACGGCAATATGTATTAATAAAGTGAATATGTAGATACACAACGGGATGACTTCATTCAAATTATTAGCAACTTATAATAAAACCAACTGGATGCCCTAATTTCTCGAATTTATTTTCGGAATAAAACTACATGTTTCGGACAGTTTCTCTGTCCATCATCAGGAGTTTTTCACTGTGCACACAGCAATGGTATACGTCATGCAGGTTTGCTGACACCTAGCGAACAGCTCCTTTCAACGTAATGCTGACAATTTATGTATAAATATTTATATATAAATGTAAGTTGGCATCGATTCCAGCCGTCGTGCACCGTGCTGTATTACAGGAGCAAAAACAACTTATCGTGCCGGTCAGAATATCTTCATTCTTATTATACCTGCCATACAGAGACGCACTGTACAGACATTGTACAGTGCAACATAAATAACATGACAGCCCACTTGCTTCATCTAACTATCCCTGCCACCAATCGACTGTATCTACTTATTGTAACATATTACAATTCATGACAGTAGCAACGTGCAAATTATGAAACACAACTTGGCCGTTAACAATGGGATCTCATTTTAGCAAACGCAGCTTTTGTTTTGTTTGTTTTTATGTGCTTTATAAAGTATTAGTCTGATGATAATTCTTTAGAGTCGAAACATTTTGCTATTTTAAAAAATACCCAAATATATTTGTGTGAACTTTTTATATTTATATCGCTATTCATACACACTTTTTTTGTCAGTCACTTAAAGTCCTGCCTCCTGTATTGTACTCGTATAGCAAGTGCAAGGCGTTTCGCGAACTGTCTCTACACCCTCCACATGATATATATCCTACTTTCTGCGTTAAGGACAGTGGTTGAACTCTGAATCCCTCAAATCCTAAAGCTGTTGGCCATATGAGTGGCGTCACACTTTATTATCTCACTTGACGTTGATGCAGAATCATTAAATAACTGTGAGCCAGTCTGTAACTCGTGCGAAAAGCAAAGACTGGGCACGCTTTTCGCGAAAGGGACAGGGGAGAGTCTGTCACAGGGAAGCGCTGACCTGCCCCCTGGCATGTGTCTGGTATCGCCTGCTTGATTGTATTGCTCCCGCTGATGAACCCTCTGGGGAACCAAGCCCAGTGCAGCAACAAGACCATATCCACGTCCTGGCTTCAGTTATAATAGCATTTCGTGGCGTTTCCTGCAGTTGTCAGACACTGCAGGAAACCAAGTGCTGTCATTCTGCAGTTTTCAGGGTCTACCATTCGATCTCAAGCCCAGGATTGGGTCAGGTTTCGTATGGCGTTATTCCCGAATATAATTCTGCCCCTTTAGGGTGAAACGATCCGTTTCTGTTAAATTCGTATGCAGCAGATAGTCTGTGTAGTGATATAACTAGTAGCTACTTTAGTGTCCCACAGAGAAACTATCTACTTCCGTCAGACTCCGTGAAGCACTTACTGAGAAGAGAATTGTCGTCCTTGTGGTCAAGAAATTCCCCATTTTTATGGAGCACACAGAATTATTTATGTGCTCCAAACTTCTCAAAGCTGTGCCTTATTCTGAGCCGTTTGAAATCAGTCCACACTCTCACCCGCTATTTATTTGATAGTATTGTAACGTCATTCATTTACAGTTAGATTTTCCCTAGCATCGCTTCCCTTCAGTTTTCTCAACTGAAGTATTTAATGCCCACATCTTCTCTCTTTCCCCTACATAACCCTCTCATCGCAAATGCCTTTGTTTGATCATTGAAATCCTACTGGAAACTGATGTACCGCCTATTGTAACAGTAACAAAACAGGAAAGGTGCGTATGAACGTAATATTGAGGCGCTTTCGCGTAACCGTTGTTGCCGTGGAAAAGCTATAAGTGTTACATATTCTGAATGTGTATCTGTAGTCTTAGTTATCCAGCATCCGAAGCGCATGCGCCATACCGCCATACTGGCATCTGTCGTCTCTCCGGCCCTACCATATATTTCCGTCATTATCTCGCAGACGACACGATTTTCGGGAAAAGGTTACTGAAAATAAAACGTGTGTATTGACTTTCTCTACTACTTTTGTCTGAAACGTCTCTTATTATAAGAAAAATTGAGCGAGATGTTACCATAAATGTACTTAGGTGTTCATGTAAAGTACCGGTCTTTTTTGGCAGATATTTTTAAACTTTCCGGATAGATTTTTAAGAAGTGCTGAAATATCAAATGTCATGAAAATCCGTGCAGTGAGGGCCGAGTTATTCTATCCAGACGGAGAGACAGACAGACAAACAGACATGACGAGGCAGATAGCCGCTTTTCGCAGTTTTGCGAAGGCGCCAACAAACCTACCTGCTTTGTAATACCGTGTGTTGCTGTGCCCCGTATGATTCTCACAATGCTTCCCGAAATAAAATTAACCGAGGTCTGATGCAGGCGGTTTGTGTTGTACGTGATGTAGTAACTCAGTTTCTGTGTGTAATGTTGAGGAACGTCAGCATTCAAATGGGTTAATTGCCTTCCCAAGTAACATGTTTGTCCCGCTGTATGGGCAGTTTCTTATGCGGCGTCGAATTCAAACTGGCGGGATTGGGGCTTTAAGAAAAGTTTGGAAATACTGTAGCAGCATTTGTGTGAAGAATACGGTTAAATGACGAATCCATCCATCTACAGCGCTACAGCCCCTTCTGGGCCCTGGCCTCCCTCAGAAGACGCCTCTCTCCATTCTCTGTCTTCTGCTTGTCTCCTCCATCCTCGTATTCCTAGGACTTACAGTGCACCCCTCTTAGCCAGATCGTTTTTCTGTTTATCATTCCCTGCCCTAGCACCTTTGAGGTTTTCTCGGCACACACTTTTCTTTTTTACCGGGTGAGATCTGTTGCACAACCAACCCCCAACATGCAGGACCAGGGTACCCCTTTTCGTCGGTGTCATCACCTTTGACCTGTCCTACCTTGCCAGTAGCTGCTCTAGCGCCGACAAGCTCTCTTGATCATTTGACCACGGAGGTTCCATCACTACGCCATCCCCTGCCGGAACTCAAACCGGATACCAGCTTGCCAGCATGTTAGCAGTCCCCGTGGAGTGATGTGCTAAGTACAAAGTATTAACAAGTGAACTGACATCGGTCCTCTGACTCTGTGACTCTGCTTTGACTTTATTTGGAACAAGTAAGAGTTCTTAGTGTTTCCAGCTACTTGTCCATAATTCCCGTCAGAGGCCAAAGAGAGTCACGTAGTTGTCCTCAAAGCAAAGCAGAGCTCTGGCCGAGATTCTGAACGCACTGATAACGTTTGCGACGAGCTCCCTTGAACTGTAAAGTAAAGTGATCCCGTTACAGGCCCGGTGTGGCCCAGAGGGTGGGTAGAAGTATAGCTCTACTCTTCCATGACCACGGTACTAGAGGGGGGTGAGTGGTCAGCAGCACGCCCCAGCCGCACTTTACCCCCGGGAAAGACCCGGTACCCATTTTACAGGAGGCTTGGTGGGCCCCAGGGCCGGTCTGGACGGGCGGAAAATCTCGTCCCCACCGGGATTCGATCCCGGACCGTCCAGCTCGTAGCTCAGTCTCTATACCGACTGAGCTACCCGGCTCGCTTGAACTGTACTGCCCTCATTTTAATTAAAACCAATCTAATTATTAATTTGCCTATCCCATTGGCCGCGCGTTCTAAAGCGTGGTTCTACGGCCGCTTGCTGGCTAGGATTGCGGGTTCGAATCCCGCCGGGTGTATGGATGTCTGTCTCTTGTGAATGTTGGGTGTTGTCAGGAAGAGGTCTCTGTGACGGACCGATCGCTTGTCCAGAGGAGTCATACCGAGTGTGGTGTGTCTGCGTATGATGGAGGAACCTTATAGAGAATGCCTAGGCTCGCTAGACTTGTCGAGCCATGAGAAAATATATTGATTACTATTTAGTGTGTGTTGAACTTTTTCGTAGCGCATGACGTTAAGTCTGATTATAGCGGTCTAAATCAAATCACTGAAATATTAAGCAAACCATTATGGTAGCTACTGCTTTTTGCATAGAATCTGTCACACATTACAAATTGTAGACACAGCATTTGCAGCGCCTTCGACTTGAATTCTGAACAGACATCCTCTCAGCTAGAGCGACGTCAGGTTTTATCTTCTGCCGGAAAGTCGTGTACATTGAAAGTGCTGACGAAGAAAGGTAGCAGGGTTGTGCTTTGCATTTTATTCTGCTAATAAAATTGGAAGGCAGTTCACTCCCAGTTAATGCCAAAGAGTGTCGTAATATGAACATCGGGGTAGTTTAATGTTAACACCGGTATGTGCATGACAGCAGTTGGAACTAAACAGTGTGGTGGAAATGTAACACACTTTTTTAAACGCGGAATGAGCCTTATGAACACTAACAAGTTTCTATGTAATGGACTAGCCGTAACGTGTATGTGCATTGTGTTGTATGCATTGCGCTGGTAGGCCCTACGGATTTTTCGCATTAACCCTTTAAACACCGAATTAAATCCCATCTGCCATCTGCTAGCATTATTCGGAGCTCACCTTATTATCCACATTAGCAGGATAATGGTTAAGCGCTCGAGCGTTATAGACACTACTGTGTAGGCTGAGTGGTTACTGAAAGAGCGTCAGTTGCATTTCAGACGGTTTCCATGACGCATAATGTTCAAATGTTTGTCTCAGCTTTTGTGCTCTCGACCCTATGATAATAAGCGTGTGTTAGGCCGACATATCATAATGCAGATTTATACTAAATTAAGAACCGTTGTGAACATGGTAAGTTATATCTCAGTATTTAACCAACTTGATGCACAAAATTTGCTTCACAATTAGTTTTATTTCATGCCTCTACATGTTTGGAGCGCATGTGCTCGAAACATGTAGAGGCATGAAATAAAACTTATTATGAAACAAATTTTGTGCATCAAGTTGATTAAATACTGAGATAAATATACTGAGATGCATGGTCAGCAAAACGTAAAAAAAAAAAGTAAGTTACTTATGGGGTTGCTTCCCTTTTGACTGCGAGGAAATAACATTTATGGTATAAATGCATTTCAATAAGCCGCGCTCTAGGCGACAGGTTTTAAATATTTTGACAACGTGTGACGCGTGACAGCACATTAATTTCCCTTATAGTGTGCTTCTGTTCGCTGCATTGCGTTGGTCATTGTTGCAGTTGAAACTGCTCTTTCTTTATTAAATTCATATTTAGCATCCGATCGTATCTCTTTTCGTTACTTTAAAGTAACATTGCCTTGACAAATTTGTGCAAGATACGGTGCGCTACCCATGTTTCTCACAAGAGCTTCTTGGAAAATCTCTTTTCTTAACTGATTACAGTTGAACTCCACTAATCCGTAGGCCGGCTAACCGGAAGGGCCTGGCCTTTCGGGTAAACATTTTCTTACTTTAATTACACTACACTTTTTATGGCATTCCCCCCCCCCTCCAGTTGTCAAGTATATGTAAGGAATTATTCATTAATGTTTTATTTGTACGCAAATAAATATGTAGCCCAAACCAGCCGTTTGTGGAATTTTTTCCCCAATTCAAACTACCAATGTAGCCTATTTTCAAAGAAAAATCCAATTAGCCGGATTTTCTGCATATCCGAATGGTTCGCCGTCCCAGTTATTCCCGATAGGTGGATTTCTGCCGTACTTACAGCAGGCTGGGTATGTAGGCCTATCTAGATTTAGAAAATCTTGAAAATTAAATGTAATTTTATGGTAAAGCTTCTTGGAATAAGACAAGATGGAAGGACGGTTAGTTGGTGGTATGACATTCGGATGGATGCCAGAGGATCGGTTGTGAGGAACGAGACAAAGAACTGACAGAGGGTCGTGTCCAGTGGTGAGCTTTGGTAATAGCAGTGTTGAAAATTTGGCTTGTCACCAACATATGAGTGTTTTACCCAAATTCCAACCGAATTATTCTTACAGTATCTTAGGAACTGGTGCACGTTAACACATATCGTGTGTTTTTTTTTCGGATAAATGGCAACAATGATCGACGGTCGTTTATGTGAATTGCGCTTTTTTTAAGTTGCAGAAAATGCGACATCAATGCGTGTAGATTTGTATTGTGACTGTAGGTACCTGTTTGTATTGTGACTGTAGGTACCTGTTTGTATTGTGACTGTAGGTACCGATTTGTATTGTGACTGTAGGTACCTGTTTGTATTGTGACTGTAGGTACCGATTTGTATTGTGACTGTAGGTACCTGTTTGTATTGTGACTGTAGGTACCTGTTTGTATTGTGACTGTAGGTACCTGTTTGTACTGTGACTGTAGGTACCGATTTGTATTGTGACTGTAGGTACCTGTTTGTATTGTGACTGTAGGTACCTGTTTAAAATATCGGCTGAGATACGGTTGCCCCAAAATTTACGTGTTTGTAGTTAGTCTTTAAAGTTGAATGGTAGGATAGTATCCTGAAATACCGGGGTTTCAATTTATGACGCTGCGAGCACGCTTGTTTGTACCGTTCAAGAGAGCCGGACTATTCTTCGTCAGGGCTTAGGCCGGATGTACGCAGCGGCTGGTGCTGAGATTAACGATGCATGGAGACAAACCCTGATTTCTCTATATACATTTGTCTCGTGCACAGGGAGTACCTGTACCTGTACCTCTTACTACTGTGTCTTGCTGCCGGTAATTTATTCCATTATTTGTACTGTCAGAATAAAATTTTTACTTCAAAATATCGTTATTGCGCCACTTGCGTAGATCCCTTGTCCGTCCTGGACGCCTGACTCATTGCGTAACACAGCCACCTGCCGCCACCGTTTTCAGGCTCCCCCGCTGTGTGATAACGAAGCTATTTCTCGTAATCTCCCATTAATGAGCAGACGGCTCGTCTCTAAAATGGCAGTCAAACTACTTTCTCAGTGCAGTTCCCCATTTCAGTCTTTTTTTTAACGGTCGTGCGTTTGCATTCAGGCGAAGCTTTGCTAATGATGTTTGTATCAAGGGTCGTAATAGGACGTACGCAGATGAAAATTATCCAGTGTAAAATTATGAGTCCCTAAATGTTGTTTCCAGTTGTCTGAAATTCAGATATCATTACTGTTGAAAGTAACATGAAGGCTCTGAAATGTGTTTTTTGTTACGGCTGTGTGCCCTAGCTGTGGGTCTCTAATTTCATAACGATGGGTGAAACGTCACGACAGCTTTGATTTCGGGATAGAATGCGGAATGAGTCTGTAACTTGTTAAATGCAGATGAAGCAGTTACGTCAGTTATGTTTCACTGATGAACATAACTTACACATGTCACGTGTGTGGCACTTAAAGCATATCTTGCACACCAGCAATTTGAATAACTAACTAACTTCATGGAGCCGCGTTCTTCTTCCCTAGTGAATAGCCTCCCAGATAATGGAGATATTCTCCCCACTGTATTAAATCCGAGGGTTCATTACCGTATTCACAAAAGCCTGTCAGTGGTAAATATCTAGAGCCAGGTGAATCCAATTCACACAATACAATAAAATAATAAGTAGCATCTAGTTGGTTCTTATTCTTCAGTTATCACAATGATGCACGGTCTAACACATATCAAATTGTAACTTTATGTGGGATGTCACCCTGATGATTTTTTTCCCTTCTCTGTTTCAGAGCAATGACAGCTGGCAAGGACATGACAGCGATCAGGTAAGTTCCCAATACAAATAAGTGCAGCACTTCGGGGCGTATAGGTCCATTAGAGGTGTGGAAAGGGCTTGCTGCTGGGACAGCTACACTCGCAGTCCGCCCGTTTTTTATATTTCTGACCGTTAATCCTGCGTATCTGTCGGACGGTGATCCCGCCGTAGTCTGATGTTAATTGGGCTGCAGCTTGTGCAGGGGCTTTCAGATTCGCGTTGGGTGAGAAGTTATTAGAAACGTGCTCTCTTTCACTGCACCTGCGGTGACGTACTGACGTAATGGAGTAGAGACGTTTGCATACTTAGGAATTCTGTACCTTTCGTGGAACACGACGATTCTTTTTACCGTGTTCCGAAAAGCGGTCACTGGTGCCCGTCGTCAGTCATACGAATCCAATCATCATCCTTACCCCTTATTTCCTTAAGGCCTGTTTAACATTGCCATCGTATCCACTCGCGAAATTTTCCAGGTCGTGGCTTCTCTTCGGGATTATCGACCGTGCATTTGCTGCCTGTGTTATACGCCCACCCCATCTATCCATCTCGTTTCGTTGACGCTAATAACATTTGGTTAGCTGTACAGATTATGAAGCTGCACATTATGATATTTTCGCTAGTTTGCACTTACGTTTGCCATGTTAGGTTTAAATGTTTTTGTTTGTAACATGACTTTTCATTCAGAAAGTACGAAACGAGAGAGAGCACTGTAGTGATGTGTGTGTGTGTGTACATACAGTATATATATATATATATATATATATATATATATATATATACACGCATACACCCACACGCATACATACATACACACATACACACACGCATACATACACACATACATACACACAGACATACACACATACATGCATACATACATACATACACACACACATAATACATACACACATACATATACACATACATACATACATACATATGTACGTAAGTACATACATACATACACACATACATACATACACATACATACATACATACGTACACATACATACATGCATACATACACATACATACATACATACACACACACATACACACACATACATACATAATACATGCATACATACATATGTACGTAAGTACATACATACATACACATACATACATACACGTACATACATACATACAAACGTACATACATACATATACACGTACGTACATACATACATACATACACACATATATACATAAATACATACACATACATACACACACACATACATACATACATACATACATACATACATACACACAAACTAGGCACTCGGTGCCACTGTCAACTTATCTTCTTTTTAAATTGTCGGCCGACATATTTGGCTGTACGATCGACATCCTCTCAAGTCAGGACACCAGGAGTGTGCGGTCAGACTGTACGTGATGTCGTCTCCAATCAAATATGTATGCCTCCGTCTTATACGTGTTTCATATTGGCTTCGGTTGAGCGTCCGTTATTATAATCACACTGAAACTTCGCCAAGTGCTTCTGTTGTCAGATTTTACTTTAATTTTACGGGCTGCCGCATTTCATCCCCACCCTCACCCTCCACCCTCCACCTCCGCCTGTCACTCAGTTATATATCGGCTGGATTTCCTGAGTCCTATTCGCGCAAGCTTCCTCGTTTTTACCACTGGCAGTTGTGTGCCGCAGGCACCTCACCTTTATCCTCAACAAACAAAGAAGTTTTATAATAGAAAGAAGTAATGAAATTATGCGCGGCACGGCGCCAGGAAACTGGTGCATTTTTCTGGCTGTAGGTGTAAGTCTGCGAAGTCGTGACGGTCGGTGAATATATGGTCATAATTACTGTGAATTAAGTAATTAATTATATACTCTTATTATTTGAATGGAACTGGCACATTGTGTGACCCTACACGAATCAGAGGACGCTGAGAATACGCCCGACGAGTATTTACGGTTAGGATTTTGCTGCTAAAAGCGCGTATTGAATTGTGGTTCATTGTACTGTACGTAGTGAAACGCCGTCTTGTTCTGTAGGCCGTAGTGAATTTTGTAACATTTCTTTCTTGACTAGGGAAATGGTTTTGAGTGCAGATTTGCTTGGAAATTTACTGATAAGTCCACTGTTGCTGATAGTTGGACTGTTACTGATAATTTAACTGTTACTGATAGTTGGACTGTTACTGATATGTGGACTGTTACTAATAATTGGAATGTTACTAATAATTGAAATGTTACTGATATTTGGAATTTTACTGATAGACTGTTACTGATAATTTCCCTGTTACTGGTATGGAACTGATACCTGTTAATCCTTACTTCTTGTATCAGAGTAGCAAGGTAGTAAATACGTGGTAGATGAGTCATTTTCGCTGTACCACACAGCCCTGACGTCACATTCCCCGAAGGTTCCTTGGGCGAGACGTATCTGGTCAGCGTGTAGCTATCTAGTGATGTCAGGCATCAGTGGTGGGGCAGGTGGTTGATTTGAACGTCCAAACAAGATGTTCAGTATCTCATACTTCATAGTAGTCGGCCTGCTCATCAACATGATGAGTCCTACTTTTGGGGGAAGAACTTTTGTTGTATACCGTTGTTTTGGACTCGTTTCAGATATCTTGCAAAAATACATGTCTTGGTCTGCTGAGCTTGCGCGGGTCATAGTTTTCGGTCATAGGGTCTGTTTCATAATATGCATAGTACGTCCCAGAACCCACGAGATGGCATAGGAAGGAGGAAGAAGACTCATTCGGTTCTCGAGGATTTCCATGAGCCCATCTTGAAACGCACAACCGTGAAATTGAAAACCCACGCAACGATGAAGCTTCGCGCACACTTCAGATTTTCGATACGTACATACATACATGTATGTTTCGTCGATAAGTGTTTCATGCCGAACCGTATTATTTCTAGAATACAAGAGGTAATGCAAAAGGAATCATCGTTGATCGCTATCTTCTTCCTTTTGTGATTCCACTAGATGACATCCTGTACATTTGTGGTGTGTGTGTGTGCGTGTGCGTGCGTGTGTGCGCGCGCGCGCTTTTGTGTGGGTGTGTGTTTTTTCTTTCTTTCTTTCTTTCTTTCTTTCTTTGCTGAATGATGTGAACTTATAACTTCACAATTGAGCAAGATATTGGATGATATTTCATCTCACTATTTTCCTCCATGAACATTTTTTGCAGAATGACTGAATTAATTAACTTTATGTTTTTTTCTACCGTGCATTGTGATACAGTTATATAATGTAAACCAAAAAACTGTACACTTTTTAAAATTTTTAATCCAGTTCTTCATGTCTTATACGGGTGTCGAACATCATGTGTTCATCATCAGGAAGACTATTTGTACATGCAGTTTTAATTATATGTTTTTATGCGTTTGTGTGAGCAGGCTAGCAGTTGGGAGGATGTGCTCGGTACAAATGGTCTTCCTGATGATGAACACATGTTGTTCGAAACATGTAGAGGACAGGAAGTTTAAATTAAAGCATTAATTTAAAAAGTGTTAATTTTGTTGGTTAACATAACATAAATGAATTCAGTAAGTGACACATAAATCTTATGAAGTTGCTAATACCAGGGATGCACCAATCTCGGGCGTCAGATCGCCCGGACGACATAAAATTGTACTGTGGCGTCTGATATTTGTGGGTCCTTAGTGTGGAATTTGCTTCATACCGCCGTTCTAACTCTTGGAATTTTGAGGTGGGTATTTCCTGGCAGGTAAATTCGGCCGGTACGTAGGAGTTATAACCTTAACCATTTTCGTGTATCGTTTGTCACGAAATCTGTGTGCCTAAATCTGTGTGCCTAAATCTGTGTGCCTAAACCTCCTGGAACCCTCAGAGCCTGTCCAAGCCTCTACAGGAATTTGCTTCACCCTTTTTTTTGCGTATATTTTCAGGAAATGTGTGTACCGAAGTCTTAGACTATGCTAATTTGTAAGTTACTTTATGTATTCATGCGTCTTAATAAACACTTCCTTATGTCCTTGCCGCATAACGTTGTGTTGCGTTTATGTTTATTTGTTGGGTCATCAGTTATGTGGCAAATCAACGTCTTATCCAGGCTAGCTTATGGCTGTTGCTATCTGTCATCCAGTCCATGTGTTGTAAGGAGATTGTGACGGGCTGGAAATGCAACATTGCTTGGTAAACAAGAAATGCCTACAAAATATGGTGGAGCTTCGCAGGGAGATCGGCCGTTTTTGAAATCGGAAAATGGCACGAGGAAGTAATCTTAAAAGAAGTGATGGAAACTGCTCGTAGTTATTAGAAAGCAAAGTGGGATGAAAAAGCCGAGGATCGTTCCCCCTGCCGGGTATCAGCAGGCCATTCTCGTCGTGGTATTTCGGGGTTCTGTAACTAGACCCTTAGTTGTGAAACACTGCAGGGGGGTCAGTAATGTCATCACGAGTGTCCTGCACTACCCACGTCTTCACCGGTGATTAACCGCGAAAATGCGAGCTGTCGTCGTCGTTGTCGTCGTCTCCCCCCCCCCCCCCCCCCCCCCCCCCCTTTTTGGATTATCTTTTGCGTTTCTTTATCGTGCGCCGTGCGAGGGGGAGTGTTTTCTCCCTCAC
>Ga0131853_10019647_pt1 | contig 12292 bp, 7 predicted proteins | sample TergutLab28metaG_FD_92764 | JGI IMG/M metagenome (GOLD analysis project Ga0131853, IMG submission 92764) | Labiotermes labralis P1 segment gut microbial communities from Petit-Saut dam, French Guiana - Lab288 P1 (version 2) (version 2) | ecosystem: Host-associated > Arthropoda: Insects >...
AGGAGGAGGAGGAAAGGAGGAGGAGAAAAAGGAGGAGGAGGAGAAGGAAGAGGAGGAGGAGAAAAAGGAGGAGGAGGTGGAGGAGGAGGAGGAGGAGAAGAAAAACAGCTGCAGCTGCAGCAGCCTCACTGGAAGTCGTAACACAGGCTGCAAAAAGTGGCAGATTACCAACCTGGGGACCGCCTCAAGGAACACAAATATTTATCCTTTTGTCAGTCCAGCAAAAGGTGTAAAAAAAAGTGGGGATCCATACATCAACAAACACAGCTCACCATTGTCTGTGTTGTTGTTGTTGTTTTTCATGGAAATTTTTCATCTGCTGATGGAAAAGACCAACATATACTACCAACATTTAGACAAGTCGGACCTAGCTGCCGTCTGCCTGACATTATGACTTTCGTTGCCTTAGCTCTGCAGATGGGACACGCACTGAAAAATACACAATACACGACTACTGGTCGAGACTCAGACAGCTACACAATCTGTTTTACAGCAAGACCATGATATGAGACAGATTTTTACATACACTGCGTTTTCTGCATTTTGCAGACAATTCACAGAGACCTGAAGAAGTTGAAGAATATAACCGACTATGGAAATTATGGACTGTCTTTGACAAACTGAACAAGGCTTATGCTAAATTCTATAACCCCTTGGAGAATTTGGCAGTGGACAAGGTAACTGTAAAATTCAAGGGCAGGGTTATCTTCAGGCAGTACATTTCAAAGAAAACATTTCAGCATCAACATTTACAAACTCTGTGATGAATCACGGTATACATATGACATGCGAGTGTACTTGGGTAGAGACTCACACTCCACCACTGACGACATGACTGCAACAAAGGCAACTGTTAGACATTTGACTTGCAGAGTTGAAGGCTTAGGACACAAAATATTTATGGACAATTTCTTTTCATCCCCAAGACTTTAGGATGACTTGGACAGATGTAAAATAAATTCATGCAGAACAGTATGGCCCAACAGAAAAGACATGCACCGTGACTTTTGGACCAAAACAACTGAAATTGAAAAGGGGTGAAATAAGGGTGAGGACTAGGAGAGGTTTGATTGCATTAGTTTGGAAGGCAGACAAGAAGTTTACATGCTGACTAACATGGACCCACCACCAGCAGAAGGAAATTTCTGTGATGATAGCAAACTCCCAGTGAAACCTCACTTCGTGGAACAGTACAACTGGCATATGGGTTACACTGACAATTCTGATTGTATGGCTAACAGCTATTCGATGAGTCGACGTACCTTCAAGTGGACCATAAAATTATTTTTCCACCTCCTGGATCAAACAGTACTCAACAGATTGATACTGTTATCTTCATGTGGGGCTAAATATACCCTCCAAGATTTCAGGCTCCTTCTGGTGAGATATTTGATATAGGAAGCTGTAAAGAGCCAAGATTGCCTCACCCCCAGATTGGTTGGAAGACCAAGTGTGGGCACAAAAAATGTTTTCCACCTCGAAAGTCGCCATAACAAACACTGGCCAGCAAAATCATCCACCCAACAGAGCTGCAGCCCATTTTCTTCTCGCGGCCGGAGAAAGGACACAGTGTATAAATGCACCAGATGTGATGTGGGCCTGTGTGTGGTGCCTTGTTTTGCAGAATATCACACCAAAGTAAATTTGTAAATCACCCCAATTGTGAATACTGTGTCTCGTGATAAAACAGTGATCCAAGGTGCCACAGACCTTCTGCAGCAACCAGAATTATGAGAGTAATGAATTATTTACACCACAATTTATGTAACGCATGCAATACGCAGGCCTAAATTTATTACAAAAATAGGCAAACATCTTTTCCTAGATTAACCAATTCATAAGCAGAGTACAAAATTTTATTTCATTAAATTTGAAGAAAAAGTCTATACTTTTTTTTTCTAAGAGTAAGCATTAAAAATTAAAATCCCCTGTAAAAAATCTAGGCAGGCTGCCAATATGCGGAGGGATTTAATTCCAGCGTTAAAGGGTTAATACATTCATATACACTAGTCTAGGGTCATCTAGATATCATGCCACAACAATAACACACATGCAGATACACGTACAATCCAACATTCTTAACATACAATCCATTAAATGAAATGTTTTTTGGCTAAATATGTTTTCCATTTTTACTAAAAAATTAATTAATATTCCAAACTTCTCTGAGGGTTACTTTATGGTCTGCACCATGAATTTTTATGAAGCAATGAAAGTTTAAGATATGGGTGAAATTTCATAACCTAAATAGCCACAATGTGATGGTGCACTGTACAAAATATTATTTCAAAGAATAAATCCACATCTTCATGTCTCACTATGTGTAATTCTATGGTACTGTATTCATGTAACAGATTTGTTTTGTATTTTGTTTTTGTGCAAGAGAGAAGATGTTCTATTGTGCAATAATCACTACCTTTTCTCCAATCTCTGTCTGATCACCAGCTGGAAGCATCGCAAGATCTGGTTTTAAAGCACAAGCCTCAATAACTCGCTGATATGAGGCATGATTTATGGATTTACCAAACAGAATGTTATCCTGCAGTGTTGCATTCTGTATCCAGGCCTGCTGTGAAACATAAGCAACTGAACCCTGAGAAAAGAAGACAAACATAACATACTAAGAGGTAAGTTTATGCAAACAATAACCAAGCAACTTCATACAACAATTACGGTTCTATGAAGTAACGGTCAAACCCGTGTGATGAAATGGTGCATTCTGCTTAATATCATACGAACATCTATGTTGTATGATCCAGCATGGATCTAGTCCCTATGTTGTGCTGTGTGCTGGTGTACAATGTATGTAGTTAGTCCTGCCATCATACACCAATACACAGCACAAGAGAAGGACAAGATCAATACTGGATCATACAACACAAGATGTTTGTATGCCACTAAGCAGAATGCAAAACTTTATCACATAGTCAGAATTTACAGTACACATGTCACAGTGATACATAACAGCATCATAAAAACAGGTCTTGGAAAACAGCATACTGCAACATTCTTGTTATTGAAAAAAATGCTAATAGATCAGAATTGGTGGGGGGGGGGACACACCTTGTGTTACCACTACATAAACCACATCTCACTGTACTTTAACATGGCTGCAACATTAAACATGTGTTGTATTAATACTATGTGTACCACATCTTTCTATAGTTTATATCTATATATTTTAACAAGAGGGCGATTTATTAGGATACTAAGTATTTTAACACCACAAACTGTAACATAATTCATTACACTTTAAAGGATGGTGTGGCTCCCCAAAGCTGGCAGTCAACCGCTGAAACATGTAGGAGTGGATTAATATTTAGGTATACGTATTTGTATGTGCAAGTTGTTGGTTTTATAAAATGAATTATATCACACCACTGTATGACAAATGTTAAAATATCTTATTTTCAGGCTGGTCCAAATGAATTTGATTTGTCATCCTTCAGTTCAAAAAAAAGTCAAACTTCAAAAATTTATAACAGATCTCATATACTATTTTCATATCAAACCTTGGTGTTGACTCTGCCAGTAATTCTGTCCATTTCTCCCAAAAAGGCAGACACAAGAGAGCTTTTCCCTGAACCAACAGTTCCAACAACAGCCACAAGGGAGCCCTGCTGAAAGTTGAGATCGATGTTACGTAAAACTGGCAGCTCATCAGTGCCCCATGAAAATGTACCATTCTCAATTACCAGAGGATTCTCTGAAATAATACAATGTTACCACTTTCTTAATTACAAATTTCACTCTTCAGTTCTAGCAAGACCTGCACATGAATATAAATTTTTCAAAACAGTTCATACAAACTTTAGCTTTAAGTGTTACATGAATGTACAAAGCAGAAAATCTTGCTGACAAAATGAAAAAAGTAATGAGCCCGGGGAGAAGATATGTTGTCTCCTTTGTGTGATATTTAGGTTCTCACAGCACTGCCAATGAAAACTCCAATCTTCTGCGATAATACAGTGTGTAAATTGGTATTCAGGTACCAACATTTCAGAGGAGAAACCAGCCCCCAACACGAGTGACTACTTTAGACTTGTCCACAACACTGGTCACTACATAGCAACCTACTCCATATCATGGCCCTAGACAACGGAATCTTCATGTACTTTAAAATGTTTCCATCTGCACTGATAAGACAGCAGAGCAATGGAGGAAAGGGCTGGGATTATCTTCATCTGGGATGTGGTGTGTGCAGTTTGGAACATCTGTTCAAACTGTTCGGAGATACGTAAGGGTACCATGCAGATTACAGCAGCAGATTCTTCCTAAACAGCACAGATCCACCAGACTGTGCAGCATCACAACCCAGAACACCAAACTTCTTCACCATCACATGTCAAGCCATGTGCATTAACATTCATTTCATAATAATGACTGTATATTCTGCACTTACACACTGTGCAAGTTCATTTACCTTTAAGATTCAACAACAAATGACATTGAATAGAACTCCACTTACTCCACTTAGAGTATGTATGAATGACTCCAAACCCACACTATGTGCTAGGCATGGGATGGGTACCATGGCACAATGTGGCACAGGACAAGTTGAATTATAGCCCATATCAAACAAGGCATTGTGGAGCAGCCAAATGTACTCCCCAGTGGCACAACAAAGCATGGTGGGAGGGTACATGAAAGTGGTACAGAAGTGCTACTCACTATCAGACACGTCATGCTGCACATTGTTAGGATCCAGTTCTTCAGAGCTCATGAACTTGTTCAGACGTTTGATGGAAACTCGTGCCTACAAAAATTACACTGTATGTACATTCTCATACATGTGACATTGTCAAAAAATTCATTCAGCCTTGCTTTTGAAAGTGACCATATACGAAGCACTTTACATCGACATCCCACTTCCTAAAAGCAAGTTCAAATTCATAACCTTACCATACACAAATCCTGGATAGTCTGTTGTGACAATGTACATGATCAGGCAGCATTACAATGAAACAAATTTTCATCATTCAGTAACACAAGACTCTGTGTCACCCAGAAGCAAAAATGGATGCTTCTTGATTAATTTAAAGGTACCAAAATGTTTGTTTATTCTCAACCTGCTGAATAATGCACAGAAAAATGTACCCATTTAATAAACTCTGAATGAATTTTATTCTTAAAAACTGAGCCAGACCACCACCAACAAACTACACACAAAAAACAGGTGCCTAAAAAAAAATCCAATAATCTTCTCTAGACTGATTTCAAGTTCATAATATTATAACCGTATCCCTGTGCCTGACCCAAATTTAGTCTGCATCTTACAAAATTCCCATTAAATGCAGGGAATAAACAGAAGCCAAAGCACTGTACACAGCCACATTTACAACACAATTTTTCTATTTACACATCCTGAAAAAAAAAAAAAAGCGTGCATGTATAACATAACATTACATATAATATGCTCAACCAGGCCCTTCAGTCTGACTTTTATATAAAAATTAACACAAAATCAACCTCTTTCCAGTATTACACTCAAACAAACATTGCACTTAGTTTTATAAAATAACTCAGCTGTGTGTAAGTGCTTCAAAGTTCCCTTTATGCAAACTGTACACACTACGGACACAGCACATTAACAGAAATAGAAGTCACAATACATTTTCATCTGCCCCCTTCTCAATGTGGTTAGTGCTCAACAGCACAATGATGCCGAGATGGCCTCATTGAAAAGCACCCATGCATTCAAACCTGCACTCCTGAAAAAGCTCCTGCACCCTAGCAAATATACTTATCACATGGCAAGAGAAAAAGAGTGAGCAAGCATCTATCAATTCCAGGCCCATGAATTCTTTGAAATGACTATGGTGTGGTGAACTGACCTGGAAGAAAACCACTAATCCTCTGATGGGTGAAGAACATGATGTTAATTAACTTCGGAGTACACTCACTCCATCATCTACCTTCTTTAACGAAGATATGAAACAGTCATTTGGCACACTTCACACTTCAGTTGCAGATCAAATAAACAAGTCCATGACTTATCCACCAACAAAATATGATCAAGACATGAATATCTTCCTTTTCATCCATGTTAGAATGTTCACACTGTACAGCAACACATGCATGGAATTCAAATCACTGTTCAAGAACACATGGACTCTACGCTGTACTAATCTACCTCCCAACTTGTTTGGTGAGGCTGCAGAACATGCTTGAGTAATTCACATTTCTGGTATGATCATCTACACACAATATTGCATATGTACTCAGGTGCTTGAATGGGACACATACAACTGTGGCAGTTGCTTGTACACCACTGTACGAAATCTCTGGCTCATGTCCCTGCCTCACATTAACCACTATTCCCCAGGACTGGGGTTTTCAAATTTCCAACTTGGTACTAACAGGTTATTATATGGAAATGTGGTATTCAAAATCTTCCAGTATGTCCTGCTGCAATATTTACATTCCTGAGTTAACATCACTAAAACTGCAACACTCAGCCAGAGAAATGTGCAATGCATACACAATAATGTGATGCATAGCCAATATGGTTGGTTAATGAGAGTCATGAAGTTTCAGGCAAGAGAATGTGCCCCCACACACAGTATCTGCACAACACAGGGACCTTATCACTGGCCTCACATCCACATAAAGGAAACTCACTTTCATACTCTCAGCCCATACCTCAACACCATGGAACTCACCTGCATCTGAGCCCAAAGCTCAAACCATGTAACTCATAATGTTAAGTCAACACCTCAGCACCACACAACTCACCTGCATACTCTGGTCCCATAGCTCAACTCCATGTAACTTACTTTCTAACTCTGAACTGAAAACTCTTCACTATGTAACCCACACTGACGTCCACCACTCAGCATCATACGACTCACTTGTATATTTCAAGTCCAACACCATGTACCACTTGAGTCCATAACTCAGCAATACATTAACACGCACTACTGAGCTGACAGCTCACCACCATGTAACTCCCATACTCTGAGCCCACAGTCCAACACCATGTACAATTAGTACACACCACCACACAGCACCATGTTAACTCACACTAGTGTGACCACAGCTCAACACTGTGTAAACTCTACTGCACAGTCTGAGACAACAGCCCAACACTATATTAAATTGACTGCACACTCTCAGCCCATACCTCAACACTGTATATGTGAACACAACCATCATACTACCTACTAAGCACTCAATACTGATGCCATTACAAAAGGACAATTCACTCCCATGAACTATTAAATAATGTACCACTGTACAGGGAACTTCTGACAGGCTCATCATAAACTACACATTACATATATAGCTCAAAGTTTTGCCAGTTATGGGTACTAGGACTTTAAGAGCATTCTAATTTTAAACTGGTATCCATCTAACTATATGACCTTAAGTATGAGGGTGAGTCAATAATTATCTGCAATGTATGTTTAATGTTTATTACAGCAAGTGTAGAGATCTTACATCATTTTTAGGCACAGTCCCTTGCTTTTTGATGCAGTTGGTCCACCAATGCACCTTCTTCTGTGTGCCCTCAGACTAAAACCATTTGGGCTGAGAGATGAGCCATGCATGCAGTTGCTGGTCCAGCCCCTTCCTCAAGCTTAATGCTTGTGTGACCATTTTTGAGCCTCTCAATCCATTTGTAGACATTCCACTGTGACACAACACTATTCCAACAGTGCACTAACATCCTTCCATGCATTTCAGCAGCTGGTTAATCATCAGCCCATAAAAAGACACATCACCACTTGCTGCTCTTCTTTCATGCAAATGAAACATGCAGCATCCATATTTATGGCACAAAATGACAAAAATGCACTATCAAGGTCAAACCTGAACCACACTGTTAGGGGCGAGAGAGAGAGAGACCACACAAATTGTGTAGAGCCCTACCAGCAGTGTAACCTCTCACAAAAAATATACTTACACAACAGAGAATAACTCACTCAACTTCATACTTTATGTGTAACATACAGCTCATATGAACTACAAAGTATGAAAAGAACATTAATTCACAATGCATGACATTGAGCTTACATTAACTGTGAACAAGATATTGGTTAGAACGGCTACAAATGTACTTCACATCCAGTATGTTGCATTACTTATATACTTAAAACAAGCCTAATCACAGAGATACTGTTATGAAAAATCAATATTCTTAGCTGCTTCTCTTCCCTAATTACTAATAATTCAATGACTGTGGTGATGTTGTGACATGTAATATGAAAATAGCATTATGTTATACATCTGGTACCAAATAAACTTGGTTTTGACATTTGGCAAATACAGTGAACCTGATGGAGTGTCACAGGTGAAAATAAATGACAATCAGAAGTTCCATAAATTAATCACAGAAGAATGAAACAAAAATTAAAATTTCCCGCATTACACTTCAATTAACCTTACAAAGTAATAAGATTTCTTTATCCTGTGAACAAACACGTAATTATAAAATTTTAAAGCAATCACAGTGGTGAGGACTGTTAAGTCCTCCCAATTACTGAGTGAGAAGCTGGTAGGTGGGAACCAACAGTGCACTGCAAACATACTGCCTTCATCTTCACAATGCCTGCCAAGTCCTGTAGATGAAAGCAGTGTTCCTTCACAACACTGGTACCCATCTGCCAGAATAAATAGCAACATAGCATGCAAGACCAATACAACATAAAGGAACAACTTTATAATGGACGACTCAAGCTACCAGCATGCACAAGCTGAAACAATGCTAATATTTGGACTAGGTATCTCAGCTTACCTGAACCATACTTGATATCAGCATAGGTAACATAGCGAGGGGGAAACGTAGTATATTGAAGAGAGACAATGAGACAAATGCAGTTTCCGAGTCAAGAACGTTGTTTGGATCCGAAAGGACAAACGTTGCAAAGGTGACCAATGATACCTAACAATGAGAAAAGCAGGCAATAGACACAACCAATTTCATATCACTGAACTGTATCATTTTGATTAAGGAAAGAAAACAGATATTGGATATCAAATGATTTTGAACAAGGACAGGGAGACAAACGCCTTCTCTGCATCCAGAACATGAGTAGGATCCACCAGGACACACGTGGCAAGAGAAGCCAATGACACCTAAACACAGCATGAACAAGGACATGCATGAAAGGAATTAAATACACAATACAACTCACTACACCTGTACCAGTCTCTGTAAAGAGACACAGCAACATAAAAAAAAAGATCCAGAAGCAAGTACGTTTTAAAATATCCATGTCTAAGAGCCTTCCATTTAACCCCAAAAACACGTGGAATGACCGAAAAGAACCGTTAGCACACAAGAGAATAGTTGAAAGATCTACAACAAAGAAAAAAAGTATAATTACTACCTCATACTTAGTAATACCTACTGCCCAGTTTTACCGAGCATTCTAGTGTAGCAGTAATGCTCTACTCTTTTCTTCGGAAGGCATACGGCTCAAATCTCGGCTGTAACTTCAACAATCTTAAATGAAGTTTGGACAATTTTCCTCCATCCATCCATGCAAATGCCAGGCAAGTACTTCAGTTAGGCCATGGTCACTTCCATTCATGTCCTTTCCAATTCATCACTCACTGTTCATTGTGTCAGTGATGACAGTCTGAGATCCTGATAAGTGTTATAGAATAATGCACAAAAAATTCAGTTCAGACTTCTTTTTTGTTAGGAAGTCTTCTAGGCATCCTTCCAACACCTTACAATTCCCAAGGAATGAACTTGGAAGAGAACATGAGGGAGAATTTCTATAGGTTTGAATACCACCTCAAACACACAATAATTCTCGGTTCCCAGTACCAAACTGCATTCATTTGCATGAAAAAAGAATTTGTAAAATCAAGTTGCTATACGTGGAATTATCTGTATTCAGACGGACTCTTTTTTAGGTGCTTCACTTCAAATTCTTCAGAACAGAGGATAATAACATTCTAAACAAAACTGGTGCCCACAGATAACAAGAGATTCCAGTAACAAAACAGCATACATTCATTCGTAACAAATGCCAGACATTTCATGATTTCTACACCTGAATTTCAGTGGATGGCCATATTTCACATCTCAAATGGTATGATTCAAATGTATACAAGTTTCAAATGGTATGATTCAAATGTATACAAGATTCAGTGCACTGATTTAATGTATCATTCCAACATATAAAATTACTAGACAAAAAAAGAAAGAAAATGACGTGAATATATTATTTGAGATTTGAGGTTCTCACAGCAGTCCTGAAATTGATTTCCATCTTCTGGGGATATTAGGCTATGTAGAATAATAAATAGATAGCAGTATTTCAAATGACTTGTTGCCTCCATTATCAGGGTAGTCCATTTCTTGGACAGCTGAATTAGTCCATTTCTTAGAACATCATAAATATAGAGGCAGCAAGCTGCTCTGAAATGAAGGTACCTATTTACAGATATACATGGCATCACATCCTGAACAACACAGCTCACTGACTTTTATAAGTACTTACATATGTTACCATCAAGCCTTTTTAACTAATGATTCCCAAACTTTTAAACCTTAAACCCTACTGATCATTTTGTAAATTACAGAAACAGTAGCAGTAACAGGAGAAACAAGGATCTTCTTTGGCAAAAAAAAATGTCCTGCATGTATAATTAGTATTTTATTAATCACTAACACATTTTCAAGACTTCACACACCAACAGTTTAGAAACACTGCCTTCAGCTGAACATTAAGGGGACAAGTATAGAGGTCAGATGTATAAATGACTGATATTACATTTATCAGTCCATTCCCAATTACATCAGATACAGTGTCACCTTAAATGAATGTTACTGTACGAAACAAAGGACATGGTACGTCCCCTGCTGCAGATCAAAGATATGTAAGAAACCAGACACATTAATTCCAGGATGGCAGCCCATAAACCTGCAAGGACAGGGGGGGATCCACAGTCCACCTCAAGAACTACATCTGTGTCACACTCACTAATGTATCTTCTAAATACTACAACATATACTCATGTAATTTACACTCTTGAAAACATAAAAATCCTTTTAAGTTGCAGAGTATATAATATATATGCAAACATTACATTTCCTAGCATAATTTTATGTATCAGGTTGATGTTAGGAAAATTCTGACTGTGTAATATTGTTAAAAGATGGATGTCAGTAAAAAAGTCTGCCTTTTCTTTTATGTTAAATATTAAAAATTCTGGATAAATAATACACAAAAAGCTATCACCACCAATAAATTTATTAACTGAACATCTATGGCTAAACAAATGGGGTCTAAACAGTTTTTTAAAACGACTTCAAGCAATGCTAAAAATTATGTGAAAGTAAAGAAAATGCAAGTAAATACAGCATTCAGAAGAAATAGGTGAACACATAGCAAGTGCTCACACAAGAATTAAAATATGGCAGTGAAAACACTACCACTACCACTACCACTACCACCACCACCACCACCATAATCTAACTGTTGCCCACTATCCACAGAAAGCTGCAGACGAACTTACATTTGTACTAGGCACCATACATTCATGCCACACCATGACGCTGTATAGTGGGCGTGGAGGTAAATAACCAGCACTATATGAATGTACATAGTCATCAGCTCCTTCCTCTGGCCATTTTACAACTGGACAAACAGTCCAAGTCATCCACTAAGCTGCATGTTGAGGGAATCCAAAAGCCAGTCTAATGGTGAAAATAAAAATTCTCTCTGCCAAGTCCCACCCCACCAACAAGTTAACATGCACTCACTAGCCTGGGTAGCTCAGGTTCCCAATTTCAATACACAACAAAGAATGTCCCAGAAAGTCTTACAGAACTGTATGGGACACAAATTTTTATCAGAATGGCCCCAATAAACCTATAACCTTGTTCTAAAACCAGGCAAACTGCAATGAAGTGCTGCAGTCATATTTGGAAAGCTCTCTGCTGAAGTCTTATGCCAAAGATCAGCCATTCTGAATGATGTTTTGTGCTTTTCCTCAGTCTCACCATGAAAATAATGGAGTATGACCTCAAATTAGTCCATGAATGCTGGATTCCTCATGCTCTCCAATTCATTACTCAATGATACAACCATTATTTGCCATATACAGAGTGTCCCAGGAGGAGTGTGCCAGACTTCAGGAGAGTGTTCCTTATGTTAAAGTATACCGATATAACCCAAAACACTTATAGCCAAAGTTGAACGGTTACGGAGATAATGGCCAGAGAAAAGTGGGGGCTTCTTGCGGTTCCAAATACTGCAACCTGCACAGCTGATATGTCACGTGACAATGCTAGCAGCCTTGAGAGGGGAATGCAGTGTTCACTGTGCCTGCG